>MDTB01052318.1_pt1 | contig 27255 bp, 26 predicted proteins | sample 811161 | NCBI WGS metagenome assembly MDTB01 (sample SAMN05326650, study PRJNA326480) | marine metagenome | isolation source: seawater | place: Mediterranean Sea | collected 2009 | reverse complement strand
TCGTTACCAAGATCAGACTGTGCCTCTGCGTAACTACGCAGCATCAGCATCTTGTCTTCATTTACTCGGGCGATATCCTCACGCATGATGTAACCCACACTGCTTGGATCGTTGGATGCCATTCCAAAGACCTTACCCATATGCTCAAAGCCGCGGGATAAGGACTCACCAAAAGCAGAGTATTGAACCCATGCACGTTTAAGTGTCTTTGGGTTAAGTCCAACAATGCCACCTAACGCCAAAGACGTTGGCTTCATGGCCATATTGACTAGGTTGCCAAAACCAGCTTTTGCAGGAGTACCAAGTCCAGTAAGAATGGAGTTGTAGTAGTTGGCATAGAGAGCGTTGATAAGCTCAGATGGCATTTCTGGGTTGCCATCGAAGAATGCTTTATGTAGACCACCTAATTGGTTTTCTACCACCTTATTGAGCTTCGCTACAGTGTCGATCTTGCCGTCACTAAGCTCATAAGCCAGCATCATTGGGCCAAGCATTTCAGGGCGCTCACGGTGGATATCCCGCAGGATGTCAACAGTCTTTTGAGCGTCGCCGTACTTTGTCTTGATTAGTTCGCCCATCTCGATTTCACTGTTCTGCACACCAGCAAGTTGCTTGGCAGCTGATTTGAAACGAGACCAGCGGTTTTTCATGTTCAGAGCCCTACCAGCGATATAGGAAGCAATTCCTTTCTCAGCCATAAGGATCTGGAGACGGTCAAAGATTTCACTTTGGACACGTCGCACAGCAGCAGTACCTTCCTCTAAACGCGCAGCCTCAGCCAAGTCAGATACTTGACCAGTCATTGAGGTGTTGATGTAAGCAGCTGCTTTCAGCTCATCCATATCAAGGTACTCATCGAAGTAACCCTTGATTGCTTTCATCACACCGTCATAGGCAGCGTCGTTGATATATTCGACACCATCAACAAGGTTTGTCTTGTATTCAGTGAGGGATTTACGGAGATCCTCGCCAGACATATTTGGATCTAGCCACTTAGCAGCTAGTTCGTCACCTTGCTTACTGATCTCATCACTAGTGTATAGGTGATCCTTTGCTTTATATGCAATGTCGCGGCTTGCCTTAAGTACAGACTTAGCCTTTTTGAACAGAGCACGTCCAGCTGGGTTATCAACCATAAGGGAGAACTTCAGAGCAGAGCTTGAGTACACACTTCCAAGCCGTCCAGGCTTGCCGCGCATAAGCTCAGCTTGGTCCTTAGCAACACCAACGATTCCCATATTGTCAGCAGTTCTTGCACCAAGTTCACGGTGCTCAAACATGTCATGAACGCCAGGGATAGGCTCTGTGCCATCTGGTTTCTCAAGCTGCTTGACAATACCTTCAGCGTTGGTTTCATCCATTTCTTCACTAGCACGCTTATGGATAAGCGCCTCAGCCTGTTCGGCTGGATCATCTGATGGTTTGAAGATTTGCTTGTTTTGCTCAAGCATATCTGTCCATTTCTTCTGGGACTCACCATCAAGATCTTCCCACATACGGGCTTGATCAGGGCTAATGTTCTTAGCCATCAACTTGTTACGCTCAGTTTGGTTATACCAATTCCGAGCTTGCTCTTCTAGAGATAGTGGTTCGGCATCAATGATGTTTTCAGCACCATCTTTACGAGAGGCATCAAGTGCGGTTTTACCGCGTTCTGATTCAGGCAGCCAACCGACTGCCCTTTTTACACCACCTTTGCCGGCAGCGTATTTAGCAATACCCTCAAACATTCCAAGGGTAAGTCCAAGCAATGCACCTTGATCACGATTGCGGATCTTCTTACATTGGGGACTATCGCAATCTAAAGAAGTCCAATCACGAGGAATTACCTTACCCCATGAATTAGGCCATGCTTTAGCTACGACAGTAAGTGGGTCATCATCTGTTTCGTTGAGAACATTAATCTCATCAACCAGAAGACCACTACCAAGATCGATGCCAAGCTTACTAATAAACTTAACCAACGCACTGTTACCTAATTGCATGCCAATACCAGCATGAGCACGAGTACCAGCAGCAGTTAAGCCTCGGCCGAGCATCATCGTAGGGAGGATGAATGAGCTCATCTCCCGAATTGACTGCAAATGCTCTGATTCGTACTTAGGAATCTTGGGAGCTTTTAGTCCAGTAATTTTGTTAAAGGCATCAACACCAAAGTCAGACAATCCGCTTGCCATAGGCGTCATCGGATCTGACATTGCTTTCAGAAAGCCAGGATGCTTGTCATAAAGACCAGTCATACCAACGGCTTTCGCAGCTAGTTGTCGCGGCAGAGCTGTAGGGTCACCAATAGATTGAGCAGCTTGATAAACCTTGCTATCAGTAGTGAAATCTTCACCGGTCGGCTCAGTCTTTTCAGCTTTAGGTTCTTCCTTAGTTTCTTCTTTAGGAGCTGCAGCCTCAGTCTCCGTAGAGGGCTGAGGTGTAGCAGCAGTAGGTTTAGGTTGTTCTTCCCCTTCCGTAGAAGGTGTAGCCGTCTCCACCTCAATAGCTTCTAATTCTTTTAGTCGCTGTTGTAGTACATCATCTTGTTCTGGAGACAAACCAGGAGTGTTTGTCATAATTACCTAATTGTTATTTACTCAGCCGTTTTAGCTGACGGTTATAGAACTGTTGGAGAGCTGATACTTTTTTGTTAGGTTGACCGTAGTAGCTAACACCCTTAAGTGTAGGAAAGCTAGCCCACTCAGGAGCTAGTGCATTAGCAATCTCAGGAGTTAACTCGTTCATTTGATTGGGGTCAACTCCGCGCTGTTTAATAAGGTAGAGAGCAGCAGCGTCTTGACTTACGGGGGAGAAATCAGGAACACCTGTTGCACGTTGAGCAGCTTGCCAGGTCTTAGGCATGAATTGATAACCACCAGCAGCTGCACTGCGGTAGCCACCGCCTGACTTCACAACATCTGGATGCCTAGTAAAGTCATCAAACAAGCTTCCACCAAAATGCGTACGGTAACCTTCGTTGTTGTAGGTACCCTCAGCAAATCGAATAGTGTTTAGAAGTGCCTGTTCCTTAGCAGAGAGCGTTCTATCAGCAACATCAAAATCAACTGCATCAGGGGCGTATTGCATCTGGAGATTGTTCTCTGGAGTCAGCTGACGCGGGTTAGGCAGCTGTGTCATTTGCAGGAAGCGCTCATCACCAGTTTGGCGATAAGAGAACTTGCCATAGTTATTGAGAGCTCGATCCCAAACTGCAGGACCTGCTTGTAGAGCAGCCGTGCCACCGGTCATCATTGCAATTACGGCTGCTCCAATAGCCGTATTCTTCATACCTTTACTTTCTAAGTGGTTATTAAGCGCTGTATTTCCCTTACCAATATCCTGACCAATCACTTCATTAAATTTGCGGAAAGTTTCTTCGACAGTAGGAGTTCTACCGTTTTTTACAGTTGCTGAGTTAAAGCGAATAGCATCAACCAGACCAGCAGCATAGAGCTGCATTTCAGGGTCAGGAAAACTCTTCTCTAGAACTGGTAAGTAGGGAGCACTCTTATACAAAGCCTCTCCTGTTGCATTACATGCCTTACCGATATTTCGTGTAGACCGAAAACATTCAGCATCATCAGCAGCATCTTGGATCTGTTCTTCAGACAGAGCATGGAAAAGCTTATGCTCTTTCTTAAAGTCTTTAACTGTACGAGTGACACCAGATCCAGTTAAGGATTCATTGAGAATTTGCACCCGAGATTTCTGTGGGTACAGCTTGGCAATAGTGTCAAACTCTGCAGGCCATGGGTATTGATATGGGCTTTGCTCATACCGATCAGCAATCTTAGATAGATAAGCAGCTGACTCTTCCCTGTTAGCAGCCCAGAAATTATCAGTGGTATAAGCAACTGGGCTTTCCTTTAGCCTGCCAAGACGTTGAGCAGAAGTCTGTTTGGCTTGGTGGAGTTCGGTTGTCGCACCGTACCATTTATGGAGGTTAGGGAAAGTGTGACCGCCTGAGGAATAGTGAAGTAAATGAGTTTTGTCTATGGTCTTACCCTCATTAACTTCAACAAACTGCTTACGCAATTCAATTACAGCGCTATCAACTGCCTCTTGATAAGGCATGCCAGCACTTTGTCGTTCAGCAATAAGCGTTCCTAGGTAACCTTGAATCGCACCCTTTGCTCTGTTTTGAACAAAGCCAAACTTTGCATCAGCAAGACCAGCGGGGTTGTGGTTAGTTCCCTTTTTGACCATATTGTTGACGGTTTCCTCAACCCCCATCTTCTCCATATAATTACCTTTTCTCTCTTGATAATTAGCAAATTCCTCTTCTATTTGTTTTTGGACAGTAAGAAGTTCTTTTTTAAGGTCACTTTCATCGTAGACACCACGCCGCATATCCTCACGGATTGTCTTAACACGATCTTCGATATATTCAGCTTGGACAGTGTGTTCAGATAACCACTGTTCAATCAGTGGATTTGTACCCCACCGTTTCTTATAGTCTCGGTAACCAGCATCTTCTACAAGACGGGCATCAAACTGACCGTCTTCATTGACAGCACCTTTAAGGATTGACTGTTCAGCTTTCTCCTTTTCTAATGCTTCATTAGCTTGTTTAGCTTTCTCTCTATCGCCATCAATCCTGTCAGCAGTACGCATTAAGCGAAGTGCCAAGCTAGGTTGATCTTTGAGGATAGTTTTGTTTTTATCGCCTCTCCATCCAGGTGAGTTGAGGATTAAAGTTAAGCCCTCACGGTCCATCTTATCGGTGCCAAATAAGGCCTCAAAGGCGTTGTGAATGCCATCCAATACTTCCTCCCCACTGCGGCGTTTGCCGCCGCCACTGGGGCTAGCAGAGCCCTCTAAGATAGCTCTGAAAGTCTCGATTGCATTGGGGTTTCTTTGGTTGACTTGTTGTGCTAAAAAACCTGTTTCTTCTTCAACCTTTCTGTTACTTTCTTTAAGGTAATTCTCATCAGCTTTGAGCTTTAGAACATTAGCTTGGTAGTTCCTAGTATGTGAAAACCACTTAGAGTTCTGAAGATCTTCAGGAGTATGCTTATCAATGCCTAGCATCAACACAGCCTTACGGTGTGCATCAGCCATGAGGCGTTGTTGCATCACACCTGATGCTGAGTTCCAGGCTTCATTAATAGGCTCCTTGCCGACAAACTTACCGTCATCGGTGTAGATATCAACCTCTTCATCAGAGCGAAGATAGTCCTCAATGATGCTACCATAGTTGTTAGTGGCTTCATCTAAATAGACCTGCTTAGCCATCAACCACGAACGGTTGGATACGTGGCCGATAACCTTGGCAGCACCTGCAGTAGCGCCTTGCTCTGCTAATACACCAGCAGCTCCAGCCGTAGCTACATCTGTCTGGTCCTCAGCTAGAACTTGTGCCTCTTGTTGTGCTTTGTCAGATGGACCGTTGCGCAAATAATCAAGCGCAGCGTTCATCTCTGCATAGCTGCCAGATTCTTCCTCTACAGCTTTAGCCTTGGATTGAGCGAGTTTTTGTAATGTAGGGGAGAATTGAGCAATCTGATCCCAGACACCGCCGGCATCATCCAAGATTGTCTCACCCCATTTTTCTAGATCCTTTTGCTTTTGTAGGATCTCATTTTGAAGGCGTGTAGCATCAGCTGAGAGATACTTGTTGTTTCTCTCTAACGCTGCATTTACACGAGCCTCATCTTGACGTTGATAGTTATCCTCTCGCCGTAGCGATGCAGTCTGGTCAAATGCCTTAGGCATTACCGAGTTACTGCCTATTTGAGAACTCTTGTATTGTCTTGCCATTAAGGTAGTTTCCTCATGAAGTTAGACGGTGTTCCGTAGAGCCCGGCTACTGTCGATGCTGTACCCAAACCAATCTTCAGTGCATCACCCCAGCCAAAGCCTTGAGCCCGTGGGCCACGCATTGGTGAAGTCATAGGACCACCAGTGAATGGAGGTGCTGGTAGAAGTGTTGGTTGTTGAGGTGGTAAACCAAGTTGAGCCCACAATTGGGTCTGTGTATTAGAAGCAGCAATCTGCTTGTCGAACATTGCAGAAGTGTAGTTTTCAACTAGTTGCTTCTTAGTCCGTGATTCAGCCATTGAAGCAGGTACCAAATATTCGTTCTCTCTCGCCATCGCGTTACGATGAGCAGAGACACCAGTTTGTTCGTTGTTTTCTGTACCTTGCTTAGCGATCATCGCCTTGAGCTCTTCAAAGTTATTTAGATCAATATCACCGTATAAACGGCGAATGTTGATGTTTTCGTTGAAGTAGTCTCGTTCTAGCTTTTGCTGGATGTTCTTAATATTGGAAGCAAAGGTCTGCTTGCCAATGTCGTACATCTGAACTCGGCGGTTGTAGCCACCGATTATCTGCTCATTTTGCAGAGCCCACGACTTGATACGGTATTGGTTAATGCGAGAGTTCTCTGCATTCTTAGCAGCCCACAGAGAAAGCTGTGATTTGTGTTGAGCATCGGCAAAAGCATTAGCAGCACTAGCTTGTGCGTTTTTGCTGAAAGCTCCAGCAATATCACCAACTAGACCTAGGCCACCACCAATAGCATTCCAAATACCAGACTTAGAGAAATTACCGTAATCAATTGCGGTTTTTGTAGGATCAGCCATTTATTTTACAGAATTCGATAAAGGTTGTTTTGTTAGGACCATATTCAAACTGCTGTAAGAATGTGAATCCAAGAAACTTAAGTAGTTTCAAGTGTGTTTTATTCCGTTTATCGACTATGTTCCATAGCAACGGCTCTGGTCTTCCATCGACAAATCTTTTAGCTTCTCTGGCGAATGTAAGTGGATACTCCAATATGGCTGGTGTACATAACATCCAGATCATGTCTCCATCAGAGACTCCGGCCATTCCGGCAGTCTTGCCGTTAGGCACTGTGAAGTGGACCGTTTCAGGCTCCCAGACACAATCAGTTAGTAGTTCGTGGGGATCACATCCGTGACCCTCTTCGATCTCTCTACGATCATCTGGAAGCAGATTTGAGGCCACCTCAGCGGCAGCCTCCATCGTTGCTTTATGAATATAGTTAGGCACGTTGATAGAAACGAGTTGAGTAATCTCCCTCCCAAGACATTCCGTATAGGGTTGCTGGGGATGGGTGTTCAGAGATAATCTCTACAGTTGCACTAGTGTTCCTGTCATAGATAGGAATGTTTTCTTGCTTTCCTTTTGAGATCTGTACAGAACCTAGGGTGTACTCACCTAGGTTGTTTGTGTCAAAAGTCTTGGTGTAATCATCCCGCCCCTTACGGCGGAGCGTTGTCTTGTAGACACCAACTGCACCAAAGTCAAGACGCATACGGTGAACAATCAGGGATGCCTGAACGTCAGCACGATATGAATCATCTCGTTGAGTTTGGAAGTAGACCTTAGGCAATGAGATGTTCATTGCAAATCTAATGCCAACAGTTACATTAGTATCTGTCCAGTCACCGTCAACAACGAGATTATCACCGTCAACTGTTGGTTCTGCTGCATTACCTTTATTTCTACCAGCTTCAAGTGTGTAGACAATCCGTGTACCATAGGCTGGGATAGGTGCTACAAAAGAAGACTTCTTAGTACTTGAGTTATAGGTAATATCTTCCTTCTCAACTATCACACGATGATCAAGGAAGATGCGAATATCTTCATCAGTATCTTCAATTTCGACAGTGTTATCACGTTCTTCAAGATTCAGACGGTGCAACGAATAACTATAGGTTGCTGGATCTGAACCAGGATCTTGGTTCCTGACAGTAAAGAAGATGTTATCTTTAAGGATGCACATATGGAGTACATCACCACTCATTGTCCAACGGAACCAAGCAGACTGAATCCTTCTATCACCACGATTAAAGTACTTATAACCCCACAGGTTAGGACTCTTCTCTTTCTCTCCAAACAAAATCAAGCTGTTTTCACGACTATCAGCAATTGATTGAAGACCAGTAGGGAACTGACCAGCAATAATCTTGCTTTGTTCCAGAATCTCTGGCTGACCTTCCCGCTGAATGCGGGTCATTTCAAATAGGCGACTGTGAGTACCCGAGTCATTAAGGAATGCAATGGAGGTACCAACAGAAACGGGTCTAGTATTCTCAAGGAAGTTGTAAGTGCTAAGTAGTGTGATCTTAGCGGTAGAGGATGTAAGTGTATCTGCATCGGTAACCAACATAAATTGCTGTGTCCTACTAAATAGGACTAGACCAGTATTAACTTCGATACCGTCATAAAGAACAGCAGGTGTAGTAGAGGAACAGGACAGGTCAATAGGGTCCACACCACTGACAGTAAATGCAGACTTGCTCCAGAAGTCAAAGAACGAGCCTGGCCGCGAGAGGATAATGTTTTCATCGCTAAGGATCGCTAGTCGGTTTCTAAAGAACAGTAGTTTGTTGATCTTCCTACCAGCTGTTTCTGTACCATCAGCATTGTATTGAGGGAGGAAGGATGGCCTAGGACAGGTACCTTCATCGCCAATCAAACGATTAGCCCAGGTAACTGGTGAGACCTTAAATGTGTTATCTGCCTGGCGGACTAACTGCCAAGGCATTGTGGTGTTATCGATGGTGGTTTTGAGTCCAGGTTTAACTGTCTCTTCCCACACACCTTCACCGTCAGTGTCGTTATTACCTACGAACTTCACATAGTAATCATCCTGATCGAGACCACTGTTCAGAATCTTACAAACATAGCCATGCTTACACTGGTAAGGCAAACGTGTAATGTTCTCAACTTCCGTAGTAAAGATGTTGATCAGCTGTGCTTCAGGAGTGTCTACACTAAATGCGGAAGCATGAGTAATATAAAGACCGTTACCAGCAATAGTAGAGCTAAAGTTTGTTCCGTTGTAGGAAGTTGCGTCAACTGCAGTCTTAAGCTCTGTAAGAATAACTGACGCTTTAACTTCTGCAGAGGTGCCGGCAGAAGTCTTGTTACTATCGATAGTAGCAATCACACCTCCTGAACTATTAAGCAGGCGGAATGAATAGGTTTTGTTATATGCAATCTGCAGCAGATCTAAGAACGCCTCATTAGGGCGTGTAGCAGCAGTAGCAGAAGTCATCGCAGTAGCTACACCGCGATTAGCGATAAACGTATAGTCGTTAACAGTAAGGGTTTGGATATTATCTGGGTCAGTATGCGAGAGATAGCTAACAGGAGCACCACCCTCGTAAGTAACTTCTACTTCCTCACCAGCTACGTTGTTCTGTGTAATGACAAAACGTGCTGGAAAGAAACCGTCAATAGTAATGGAGTTGTTCTTTTTGTAACCACTGCCATTAGTGTTGATGGTGAGGTTGGTGACAGAACCACCGCTGACAGTGAAGTCAACAGTCATGCCTTCCCCGTCACCACCCGAAGTAGCAACATTGGTGTAGGTACCGTTACTAAGAGATCCCCCAGCATTGGTAAGTGAGATGAAGTATCGAGTAGAGAATTCGACTAATCTCCATACTTTTACAGTGCCAGTTGTAGTTACCTGACACATATACTGTTCAAAACCATCTCTATAAATATCAAACCACTTACCCCCAGCAGCAGCAGAGATGTCTCCTAAAAGCTTGGTGCCAGGTCTTTTAACTAAACCTGATGTAACGTCAGGGTATGCATTGTTTAAGTCACGCACTTGGCCTGGCAGCTTGAGCTGATCAGGCTGTTCTGAGATACCAAGAATATAGTTAGGAATTGTCTGCTGGATACTAGGCATGTCGTCTTAGTCCTTGATAAGGTTGATAGGCTGTGTATGAGGTTTCTTCAGGCCAACCCATAAAGGAATAGTCACCCTGATTACATTCGTATTCAACACAGGCAGCTCGGGCGTTAGCTTCCTGAATAGATAGGAGTTGATGTAGATCTGGACTAGACACCAGCTGCGCTGCAGCTCTAGCTGATGAACGGAGAATGATGTACCTCTGGAAAACAGAAGGTAAATCAGTAAGTTCAAACAGCCAAACAATATCTAGATACTGATCCGAAGTGAATTTATAAGTATGATTTACTTTGTCATAGAGCTTACCGCCTCTCTTAATTACGTTAGTAAGGCGGCTCTTCTGACCATCGCTAACGTCCATCCTTAACATGTTAGATGGGATTTTGATCTCATTCTTAGCGTCTGGAGCTAGCTTGTAGTGGTGCTCTGTATTAAATACCCAACCTTCATCTTGCACATCTCTATTTACATCTTTCAGGATGCCATAGATATATGAGATTTCAGGGTTGGAAAAGTCAAGCTTGTTAATAGGGGCTTGACCGATGGCTCCCAGAATTGAATTAACTGCGGAGAGTTCGGTCACGTCGTCGATTGTACTGGGAGTTGTCATATCAAATAGTAAAAAAAAGGGGACCCGAAGGCCCCCTAGTTAGGGATTGAAATTTCAATCAGAATGCGTCAGTGCCAGCATCGCTGTTATTAGGAGCAGCGCCAGCAATCAGTTCCACGCAAGCAGCGGGGTTCAGATAGTCAGCACCAAGAGCCATACGGCCCAGGATCACATCGCCCTGGTAGACCACGGACACGTCACCACTGGTGACTTGCACCTGAGGTGCCATTGCTTCGACACAAGCGGCAGCTTCACGCTGGAAGATCAGACCGCAGCTGTGCTCGAACTTAGCGGCAGCACCGTAATCGTTACGGGAGCCGTAGCTATCAGTGACAGCAGCGTCATCAGACATGTCAGGACCCACGCCACCCATGTTCTGGGGCGAGGTAACGCCAGGATTGTTATCACCGGCAGTTCCGAACTTAGTACCGAAGGACTGGAAGAACGGAATGTTCATAGACTTGAAGATCTGGATGCCAGCAATCTCAACGATGCCTTGGCCAGACTGCAGAGCACTACCCTGAACGTCGCGGTTCACGAGACCGCCATCACCAACTTTCTGGATAAGTGCGTAGTACTGACGGGGGTTGAGTACAGCCACACGGCCGTCCATGCTCACACCCTTTTCGTCAAGAGCAGCTGCAGCGTCATAGAACGCAGTGATCAGCTTTTCAGCGTCATAAGCATTAGAACCTTGATCGGAAGTACCGACACGGATCTGAGTACCGCCGGGCTCTACATAACCGCTCTTAGAGATCGGGTGTGCAGCACGAGCACCTTTGGTGATAGCACGGAAAATCTTACGGTCATAAGTCTCGGCAAGAGCGTAACCAATCTTGCGAGAGATTTCAGACCTCAAATCGTAATGAGCAAGAACTTCATCCAATTCATAGACGAATGCACTGGAGATGAGCAGGTCATCAACGGTGATCGTCTTTTCTGCCACCGGGGGTGCGTTCTCATCGTTACCGAGAATGCTTTGTCCGGGGGTGTGGTATTCAGCTTTTGTCCGGCCAGTGTAGATGAACTGAGCCGAGCGTGCATTTTGAAGGGTACGCTTCATAACCAGATCGCGAGCGATCGTGTTGTGTTGGAAACCCTTAAACATCTCACCGCTAAAAATCTTCAAGTAAAGATCGCGGTTGTTAGATGCGTCATAAGTGCCAGTATCACCCTTACGTCCAATAAACGTAGGGTTGCTATTGGCATTACTATTTTGTTGAGCCATTGTTAGAGAATAAGAATACTATCCTCTGATCGATCAGAAATTTTTTACCAATTTTTTGTGGTCTATCCCACCGTCTAGACGGCAATGGGTATCCTCGTAAGGGCCAATGCCAATAGGTAGGGGAGGAATTGCACCTCCCCGTTAGGTCTACCTACCTTGTTTGATGTAAGCAACGCCGCGATACTTCAGCTTAGCCGCTTTAGATGCAGCGACTTGCTCTTTGATGCGAGCTTGCAGTTCAACATTAGGCATGATGATCTCCATGAAGTACCACACCCCCGTTCCATGGTGTGAGTGTTATGCGTCCGATTGGAATGTTTCCTCTAGCACCAACTTACAAAACTCAGTGCGTAGTACATCTAACAGCTGTTGTTCAAACGGATCTCCACCTGGCCATTGGTCAAGATGGAAACATATTGATTTATAGATCTGTTTGAGTGCTACACCATTGAGATCTATTTGGTAGCGAGTTTCTTCCATAGGATGAACGTACGATGCTTACACCCAGCGTGCGTATTTCTTGCCGCCGCTTACATTGCCGCCGGTAGCTCCTTTGGCATAGCCCCCTGATTTAGGACCAACATTAGCTCTCTTCGCAGCGGCTTTCTTCTTGGGCTTTTTGATGTTTGCGTGTGGCTGTGGTTTGTTCACTTTCTTTTTCTCAGAGGACTTTTTGGACATTAGAACTTATACTTAAGACCAGCCTTAGTACCAACGCCGAGACCTTCCAGCTCCATACCTTCTTTGGTAGCAGCAGAGACTTCACCGTAAGCACTGAGGCGCTTAGTGACTTTGAACTTCAGACCGGTTTTGCCAGAGGCAGCACCGACTTGCTCAGCATCATCAGGGAAACGAACTTGAGGACCGCCTTGGATATACCAAGTAGCACTGTCACCAAGCTTGTTTTCATAGCCCACGTGTGTATCAAGAGTAGCTGATTTGTAGTTTTCACCAGACCATTTCTGCTTTGCTTCGACGTTCACATAGGGACCGGCGATTGCGGGAGCAGCAAAACAAGACACCGCGAGGGTGGAAAGAGCGATTTTGTTAAACATTGTAAGTAAGTAGTTTGTATAATTAAGCGAGCGCTACAGCTTTAGTTTCTGTAGCAGCCAAGTCGAGTGGGAAGTTATGAGCATTACGCTCATGCATTACTTCCATACCCAAACCTTGACGGTTCAAGATCTCAGCCCAAGTAGGAATGACGTGATTGCTATTGTCAAGGATAGATTGGTTAAAGTTAAATCCATTCAGGTTAAATGCCATGGTGCTGACACCAAGCGCAGTGAACCAAATGCCAACAACGGGCCATGCGGCAAGGAAGAAGTGTAGGCTGCGGCTGTTATTGAATGAGGCATACTGAAAAATAAGCCTCCCAAAGTAGCCGTGAGCGGCGACGATATTGTAAGTTTCTTCTTCCTGTCCAAACTTATATCCTTTGTTGTGTGATTCTATTTCTGTTGTCTCTCGTACCAACGATGAGGTGACAAGAGATCCATGCATTGCGCTGAATAGTGAGCCACCAAATACACCAGCAACCCCCAACATGTGGAAAGGATGCATGAGAATATTGTGTTCTGCTTGGAACACAAGCATGTAGTTGAAGGTACCTGAAATACCAAGTGGCATACCGTCAGAGAAGGATCCCTGACCGAAGGGGTACACCAAAAATACGGCGGTAGCGGCCGCGACTGGGGCTGAGTAGGCAACACAAATCCAAGGCCTCATCCCTAGTCGATAACTAAGTTCCCATTCGCGTCCCATGTAAGCGAAGACACCAATGAGAAAGTGGAAGACAACGAGTTGATAGGGTCCTCCGTTATAAAGCCATTCGTCAAGTGACAGTGCTTCCCACACAGGGTACAAATGTAAACCGATCGCGTTGCTTGACGGCACGACCGCGCCAGAAATGATGTTGTTTCCAAAGAGCAGGGAGCCTGCAACTGGTTCTCTGATGCCATCTATATCTACAGGTGGTGCCGCAATGAATGCGATTACAAAACATGTGGTAGCAGCCAGCAAGGTTGGAATCATCAGTGTTCCAAACCAGCCGACATACAAGCGGTTCTCAGTGGAGGTTACCCACTGACAAAATTGTTCCCAGGTATCAACCGCTCGATTCCTAGGAAGTACATTAGAAGTCAACATTTGATCGTTCAAGTTTTTCAATTACATCCTGTCGATATGCAGGATCGTTGTCGTAGCGGGGGTCAGCCATTGCTTGAACCAACTCCGCTTGTGAACGGAAGACAGAGCCACCTTGAGTCGGGGCTTTTCCTTGGAGCATGGTGCCGTCCTTACCCATGTTGGCTTCAAAAAGTTGCTGAAGCCCAGCAACAGCCATCTGAATTGCAGGGCCGTTGCCGGATTCCACGAGCGAATCAAATCCTTGAATGTAATCCTCTGAAAGATTGTTAGCCGCCCAAGAAATCATTTCCTGGTAGGTCTCTTCACCTCCAACGGACTCTTTAATAGTATTGACTTGATCTTGTGAGAGATCGACAGCTTCATTCTGCTGCCCAAGGAACTGGTCAACTACTTCACGATTGAATCCAGCTTTCTCCAGTTGTGCGTAGTGCTCATCTGCAAGTCCGCCATTCTCATCGTAGAAGTTACCCATTTCGTATGGGTCAATACCATTGTCTTGGAAGATGGAGGAAAGGTTTTCCCCGTAATCTTCCGAAACAGTTTCATAATCTACTGAGCCGTCTTCTAGATAACCAGAAGTCTCATCATCAGTAGCTTCCTCTTGCTGAGGTTCTTCAGCTTGAGGTTGACCTTCACCCATCTTCTTTTGAAGTTCGATGTAGGCTTTTTCTAACTCTTGTGCGTCTTTATATTTACCAGCAAGCATTTGATCTTGCTGTTGTTGTAGCTCTTGACCTACAGCGAGAGAGTCTTGCTCTTCCGCAGTAAGAGTCCCAGCATCTGCCGGGGTCTCATTCATGGTGAATTGTTCAGGCATCGGTGGGAGCACCTTCTAAGATTTCAGTATTTTTTGACGGGTCCATCATTGGAGCAGAGGCAAGCTGACCCATTTGCTTAGTCATCTCCATCTGCTGCTGATCTTCCAGCATGTCATCGTCTTCACTTTGTACTTCCTCTGGAGTCTTAACGAGGTTGAGATAATCAATACCCTGAGCTGCAGCAAGACGCTTAATAGCTTCATTAGGTACGATGTATTTCATGAGCGCTTCAGGACCCAGCGTTTGTGCAATCGTTGTAATGAATGCAGTAAGGCTTTCACGGTCCTGACCACGGCCAAGTGCATTAACACCAGCGACGATCTGTGGACGTACAAGGTTTTTGTCGATCTTGGGTAGTTCGTTTCTACGTTGCAACACCAACATCACACGGTTCAGATAAGGAACCAGGAACTCCACAGTGAGTAGGCTGAACAGCCCACCAAGTTGTTGCTCCAGTTCCATCTGAGTCATACGAACTTCCTCAGCGGTAGTTCTTTCTGACTGACGGATGTTGAGTACAAGGAATGCATCAGAGATACGGCGCTCAAGTGTGGCTGCCATCTCTTGTGCAGTACGGAAGTCGCCTGTCTTGCCACCAGTAGTGACAACAGCGACGTCATCAGGGCGACCTTGAATGATCGCACCGGTGCCTGCGTTCGCCAGGGAGGCAGGCTTAGTAGTGGATGAAGGACTAACTAGGAAAACAACTTTCGCCATAGCTGCAGAGCCTTCTACCATTGCCTGAGACAATGATTCAAGAGACTTCAGATCTCCAAAGAACTCTTCTACTCTGCCGCGTCCGTAGTCTTCCCCATCAACAGTATTGAATCGAAGGACCAACCAAGGACTAGCACTCTTAGGTGCTGAACTTTGGGACTTAGGAATAACTTGATCGTATGCTTCCTGATGCCACTGCCAGCGACCGGACTTGCTATCCAAGTAAACGTAGGTGTACACCTCAACGTCGTCCGTCTGCATATCATCTCCCGAATAGTCACTCGGGATGTTCGGTAGATCAAAGTCTACCAGCTTTTTGTTAACTAGTTCCTTAGTAACAATCTCACAGACGTTACCATTACCGTCACGGCTAACTACGAAACGGTTGAGAGGATAGTGCTTGAGCCCATCCTTACCCATATAAATCAGAGCATTACCACCAACAATCAAATGCTTGAGTGCTTGGTGAACAACTACACGATCACTAGATGCATTCACATAGTCCATGATCATCCTCTCCATCTTGGAGAAAGAAAGATCAAGTTCACTACGAATCTCTACCGGCATCTCTGTGCCGATCTTGTCATCACGGATCTGTAGTTTGAAGAACGTGGTTTGGGGCGGTAGCAAAGCCAACATAAGTTTGGCTGCTAATGTCACTACCGCTTTAGAACCAACGGATTGCCAAGGGGTGATCAGAGTCTTAGGACCCTTGGCACTGTCGTCATGCTTGATTAAGTACGGCAAGGTGAGTTCGGAACACCTCACTGCAGTCATCAGATACTGAGATCGATCACCAGAGAGGCGTTCATAACGCATCTTTGCCGTATGTTTAGCCAAGGTTCAGACCACCCCCACGGCTAGAAGATGGGACGTTCACTGCAATACGCAGAGAACCAGTACCTTTGCGACGATAGTTAGCAGCAGTACGTTTAGCGGAACGGCGCTGACGCACACGTCCACTGGTTTGACCCTGCGGACCCACGAGAGGTTCGGGTGCGCCCACGGGTTCGGGTGCCTTCTGCACAGGTGCAGGGGCTGGTGCCATCTGTGGCCGGCTAGACATAGCCTGGCGCAGAGATGCGTTGTATTGATCTTGCATGCGTTGGCGCTCTTGCGCTGCACGTGAAGCAGCACGGCGAGCTTCGCGGCGAGCCCTACGGGCCTGGCCTCCTCCTCCACACATAGTTAAGTCTCCTGTTCGAGTCTGTTAATTAGATAAGAAATGATTGACTGTTGACCAGCATCAAACATGATGTTTGTCATGTCAGTACCAGGTTCAATAGTCAGAGGTGGAAATGTCTCCTGCAATTCTTCGATAAGTTTTAGATTAAAGGGTGGGCCAAAGAGGCTCTCTAACTCACGCATATTGTGGGAGGTTTACATTGTTGTGTTCAAAGAACGCTGGCATCCGCGCAGATCGTGTCTGAGAAAGTTCGGGTGCCTTGCCTTCATACATAAGTCGATCGCTAGATTCCAGCCAAAATTTTTTGTCCAAAAACTTATCGGCTGATTTACCGAGAGGTTCAAGGACCCAATTGATGGTGGCTTTACGCAGCTTATCTAGTGAAGGCGATGCCGTAAGGTTTAACTCACGGCACACCAAACTATTAACGGCTACGTGTACTTGCTCATCCCTACTGATATCGGCGCTAACTGTTCGCATGCCGGCGTCACCGTTAAACCTAAAGAAGGGTAGTAGTACGAAAAAGATCGCACGTTCAGCGACCATGGCTTTAAGTACAGTGTGATCTGGGTGTGCAACCCAGGCATCGCGTAGCCTTTTGGCTTCCGCTTCAGCTTTCGCATCAACACCCCAAGCATCGGTGATGAAACCGAGAGCACGATCGTGTTTGATTTCGTCTTGAACATTCGAGGTGAGAACCTCACGCGCTGCAGGCGGAACTTCACTATTGAGGGCATCTGAGATAAAATCTCCCACTGGTAGTTCCATGTGCCGGATAGCAAGAGCGCGGTAGATAGTTTCTTCCGCGCCAGTTCTTACTGATCCCTTTGTAGTAGCAACTGGGGTCCAGGTACGCTTCCGTTCTAGGAGTGTTTGATAAGGATTTGTTGTTTTCATTCTTGGCAGTCGCAGGTAACGTCATTTAGAAGTTCCTCCAGATAAGTGTCTACTTCGCCGTCATCAAGTGCTGCATATACATTTGACTTGTCTTGCGTGTTCCCCATAACCTGAAGGCTATAATATAAAGATGTCTGGGGCGAGCGCAGCCACTCTGCAACGAATTCCTCATCGTAGGTTATAACGTCACTCCAAGAGTTGAACGAATAGCCGTGCAGAAGTCCAGTCCTATCTAGCATTTTCATAAGTTCGTCAGCTACCTTTTTATAGGCATCCCAACCAACTTCAGAGGCAATCTCAACCTCTCCATATTCATAAGTTTCAACACCGAAAGTACCGCTGTCACGGTCTACAGTGCGGCCGACAGGTGGAGCAATCTCTGGTGCGCAGGTGAACCCGTCAAGGTCCAAGCTGCGGTAACTGCAGGATGCAGTCGGAGCAATGGCAAAAGCACGATCCATCTTGTGTGCTCGTGCAACCATTGCAGCCTGTTCGACACCCAAATAAAATTGAGTAGCGCAATAGAAAGCGTGGCTATTGCCAACACCTCCTTTGTTTAGTTTCTCTAGTGCATCACCAAACTCTTTGTAGGTGATATTTTCACGTCGCAGGAAGTTTGCAAGGCCAAGCATGCCAAGGCCAACCTGTCGATCTACTTCAGGCGGGAGGTATTCCCCACTACTTTCGACTCCAGTGGTCGCATGCAACGCACACAATTCAGACATTCCATCGTTGAAAGCTTTTGGAAGATCGTTTGGTTTGCAGGCACCGAGATTAACGTGTTGTAGTAAGCAGGTTCCTCGGCTTGGCAGGAACACTTCAAGACATACATTGCCACGAACCCGTCTGTTGTTGTGGTCATACTTAACTTTTACGAGCCAGATGTCTCCTTGTCGGATGCCTTGAAGTAGTGAAGTCTTTGTGGATGGGGATGATTCATCCCACCACTCTTGGGTAATATTGACACACCGTTTAACCCAAGGGAGCTCATTACGTGGAGCTTCAATGAATTCTTGAATATCTGGGTGATTGAGATCAAGATGTAGTACACATGCACCATTCTTATAATGGCCCCCCCGTCGAATAACTTCATTTAAGGTGCTATAGATCTTGCCAAAGGAAACAGGACCACTAGCGGTCAATCCTTTGCCGTTTTCAGTACCTTTAGCTCGAAGGCTTGAGAGGTGAACAGCTACACCTGCGCCGTAACGCAAGGCATGAGACACGAACTTCCAGCTGGCTTCAATACCATTAGGACCGGTCATGCTGTCATCCACGAGGAAGACAGTGCATGAAACCGGCAATCGTGACTCGGGGTTATCGATCCAGGACTGAACACGTCCTGTACGAGAAATAAAATTAGACATTATACGAGATCAGACAAATCAGGTGGTTGATAATTAGGTCCTTTGAGGACTTTCCCGTCCTCGCGCTTAATTGGTTTGCCGTCTTCACCAAGCTTGGACAAATTGGATTTGTGGACGCGGCGTAGCGCTTGCTCAATATCCCAGTTCATGTTTTCAGCGTACTGAGCACAAACGTAGATAAGATCAGCAAGTTCTTTTAGAGTGGCTTCCCTGTCTTTTGGGTGCATAAGGATCATCTCCTTGTCAGCTTCAAGGAACTCCTTGAATTCCTCAACGATCAAACGCGTCTGTCGGTCCCTCCCACTCAAAGAGTTCGGAATGCCGAACTTGTTGCGAAACTCGATCGCTTGATTGCTCAACAAGGACATGATGGTTAAGTTCGTTCTCTAAATAATGGATTGCTTTCTTGAGATCAGCTTCCTTGCAGTCTTTATGACCAGCACGGCAGATATATTTAATTGCACAGCCCAGGTGGTAGTTCAGGTTCTGATCTCGGATGAAATCCCAAACTTCTATTTTTCCTCGGGTGTAGTAGGTGGGTGAATGGGCCACTGTTTCAAAAGGTTTGAGAGTGAATTTCCTAGCGCGAAGTTCTGGCGCTGGAGTGCCATGAATAGGGTGATGATGTCTTTCTTATCAGCTTCAGGTAGTAGATCTTCAAGCCGTCTTAGCTTGAAGCTCTGCTCCATCGTCAATTCTAAAACTGGGGGAGGGGGTCCAAAGTCTCGGCTCTCCGGCGTCAAAGTCATAATCGTCTACGGTAAGAATCTTTGCCAGTCGCGCATTAACTAGTGCGGTCTCTTCATCGAGATCCTTAGCAGCAAATGCATCAACACATGTTTTCCAGGAGTAGCCGTGTTCTTCAAACAAAGCCACTGCTCTCTTAACTCCAATGCCAGGGACACCGCCGTAACCATCTGTCTGGTCACCGGCTAGTGTCTGTACCAAATGCCACTTAGCACCTTCTACAGGTGTAATGGTTTGGACGTCATCCATGTTGTAGAGCTTGCCTGGTATCTGGCGCATATCTTTGTCGGGCGAGACGATGACATTGCCAGGATGTTGAGTCGCATAGATACCCATGGCATCGTCAGCTTCCAAGGTAGGCATGAGGATCACCTCAAACTTTTCCTTAAGTGCGTTGATGACACGTTTGTAGCCACACGGCTTCTTTCTATTTCGATGCCCTTTATACTCGGGCAAAATTTTCTTCCTAAAATTTACTGAGTCACTGAAGAAAAGAATGACTTTTGGTACATCCCAAAGGAATGCGTTGGTTATTTTTATTAGTTCGCGTGCTACGGCTTCATAGGCTTCAGAGAACTTGGAAGTAACGAGAATAACGTCATCTCCCCAATCGATCTCTGTCTCGGCCGCGGCACAGCATTTGTAGACTATATAGTCTGCATCAATTAGAAGTTTCATATGTTGCTACGATAACGATCCGCCCACCTTTTTCTGGGGGATACATGTAATGTTTCTCCCCTCCGAAAGTGATCACATCGTCTTCATGAGGTGAGTAGTGCTCACCATCAACAACAGTATCTCCGCCAGTATCGTTCAAATAAATCAGGACATTCTCATGAGGGAAGTCATGATCTACATGTGGGATGGAAGGTAAAAGTGGTGCAGTTGGGAAGGTTAAGTTAGCGTTAATACGATACAGCCCTTTGATTTTTACATCATTGAACTCAAGTATTTCCTTCAGAGCAAAGCACACCATATTGAAATACGGTGACGCTTTAGTTGGGTAGCCAATGTGTTCCGGTCTAATTAGAATATTATGGCTCATGAAAGGCATTCTTTGATGCCCTTCAGGTGGTTGCTCAAACTGCAAATCCTGCGAATAAGACCAGCTGAGGTTAGGGCCAGTGAATAGCTCTTTCATCTGCTGGTATGAGTAGAATCTAGGATTCTTTAGTCTGTTAATCATTAGTGTGTCTCCGCCCAGTTCGCACCGAGCTTGGCTTCAGCTGCAATAGGCAGCCGCATTTTGTAGTATTCACCGGCTTGCACGGCAGCTAACTCAAGAGCAAACCTGAGATTTTCACCGTGCTCTGGATCAACTTCATATTGGATCTCATCATGGATGAAACCCAGCTGACTACAACAGAATTGTTTGGACATATCGTTAGCTATTACTAGCCAACGCTTTGCTACCACTCCGGCCCCCGATTGGAGGCAAAAATTGAGTGCTTTATGCGGACTGTCAAGGATGATCTTGCGTCCATCAAGAGCTTTAATATAGCCGCGCCCGCCTGCAGTTTTAATAGCAGACAAAAGATCAGCAAGTCCAGGAATCGCGTCAATATATGCAGCACGAATCTCTTTGCCTTTCGCACGAGCTTCTTTATCGGATAGTTGTTTATCAAAGCTCTGCCCTAACTTGAGATCACCAGCGCCATAAAGAAAGGCGTATGTGACAGTTTTAACGGCTCGTCTAGATATTCCAATCTTGTCAGCATTGGTTTGGTGAATGTCACCGTTGAGAAGGATGTCTGCGTATCTTCCACCGTCGTAACGGGCCAGATAGTGAGCAAGCATCCGAAGCTCAATGCCAGACAAATCAGCCCCGCACAGCAGTTGACCTTCAGTTGGTACAAATAATCGTCTGAATCTATCTTCACTAGGTACTTGGGCTAAATTGGGATTTCGGTGGGAACATCTATGTGTGGCACAGCTAACTGAGCAATGGTGATGAATTCTTTCAGCAGTCGTAGATAGCTTGAGCCATGCGTTCGTGCCTTCCGAGATCATCCCCAATTTCTTCGTAATATCCAGACACTTCGCGAAGTCCCCGGCAATCGAGATCCCATCTGAGGCAATCTCCTTCAATATGATCTCGTCGATAACCGGCTTCCCAGTATTCGTCTTCTGGGTCGGAGTCCAGCCATAAAAAGTGGAAAGGATCCATGCAATATGATCTCGCGATGTTGTGTTTAGTTCTTTAAGTCGGACTGATTCGCAGCCCTGAACATATCCTTGCCTTTTGTTATCTCTTTTAGGAGTGAACGTCGTGCCTTGGACGAAAGGGTGCCTTTTTTGTAGTACTTCAGTAGTCTCTTGAAGTTCTTTTTGGAGAGCCGATGCAAGCTCCCATGCAGCGCGTTCATCAATTCGCCATCCATGTATTTCTTGATCTGTAAGTATTTCTGCGACTCGAAGCTCTAACGAGATCCAGTCAGGTAGGGGCGGAAATGGTTGCACAATTTGGTGGTTACGTTTACATCTTGCACGCAATAGTCCTCCATCTCCTGACTCCAATCTTTCCAGTCTGTGGTCTTAGCAAAGCTGCCTTTGTATTCACCAAGCCTGTATCCATAGGATTCAAGAGAATGCCTTCCATATAAGTTGAGAGGCATGTGAGGCCAATTCTTTTTCTTGTCTATATCAAGCATGTTGGGATGATACAAACGTGAGAGCACTAAGGTATCGACCTTTTTACCCTTAGGCTCGAAAAACGGATATAGTTTTTTAATTACTGGTATGTCATAGTTGATGATGTTATGACCAGCAATAGCATTAGCTTCCTCTAGATATGTGATGCCTCTAATGAGTGGATCTGTGTTTCCTTGATCATTAAAGATATGCATCTTCTCTTCTTCAGTGTTATAGATAGCAAGGCAATGAACCCTGCTCACATCTTTAAGAAGCCCGTCAGTCTCTAAATCAAAAATCAGCATCGTCACCCCTATGAACGCATGGACGTTCCTGGTGACCCTGCCAATGAATTGACTCAATTAAAACAAACGCACCGAATATTAGTATTGCCAGGGTGGGTAGCAAATTCATTTAGTTTTCCAGGTGTAAGTCTTATCAACAAACTGAGCCCTTTTAACGGCCTGTTCAGTAGGTGGATTGGGGCGCTTTAGACGTTCTGATGCTTCATACCAAGGATGTTCCCAAGGTACATTTTTATAACCATCAGAAATCGGTTGCCGGATTGAAGTCGGGTTTAATTTCATGTTCAGTAAACTTACAAGTTTCTAGGTCATATCTAAGCGTTGATGCGATGCCAGTTTCGCCAGAATATCTATTTTTAAGGACTCTAACTGTTGTATCAGAGTGTTCAGATCCGTCCTGTTGATTTCGCTCCAGTGCGATGACTGAATCTGATAACTGAGCAATAGAAGCGCTTCCACGTAACTGACCGAGGGTAACTCTTCCTCCCTCCTCATGATTAATATCGCCTCCTGAGCGACGTAAGTGTGAAACTAAAAATAGTGCGATACCTGTACGTTCAACAAGTGACCTAAGTTTGGTCATAGTGATATCAAGCATCCGCCTTTCATCACCTTCCAAACCTGATAGGAGAATTGAGAGGTGATCTAAGAAAATAATCTTGGTGTCTAGTCCACAAGCAAGATATTCAATTCGGTTGTAGATAACATCAGGGTCATAAGACCCGAAGCCATCAAATAGAAACAGTTGCCACTTGGCTAGTGTTTGTTCGTAAGCCTCAGTTAGCGTCTTTCGGTCATGCTCCCCTAAGTGGTAGGGGTGTCCGAGATGTGAGGCCATGAGTCCGAGAGCCGTACGATGGTTGGATTCTTCAAGCGCCACGTAACCGACCCTGCACTGCTCACTGAGAAGATGAGTTGCGAGTTGACGGCAAAAGGATGATTTCCCGATCCCGCTTCCAGCAGTAATCGTTGTAAGCTCTCCATATCTGATCCCGTGAAGCTTTCGGTTGAGTCCTGAAAAAGGATATTCATAATCCGATGGTGGTTGGGGTGTAGTTACAAGCTCAAGTAAGTTCTTACCTTCGACGATTCCATCAGGTCGATAAGGCTTTGCATTCCAAATGGCTTCTTTCAGAGACTGTTGATCTCCAGCCATAAGAGCGTCTGAGGCATCCTTGTGCGCCTCTAGACGGGCGATCTTTACCGTGCCAGGTGGTAACACACTGGCGCAGTCTTCAGAGGCCTTCCTGCCGGCTTCATCGTTATCGAAAAATAAGACTATTTCGGCATAACCTTGGAGCCACTCAAGATTTTTTTGGACTGATTTCTTCGCCCCAGCAGCACCAGTAGGAAGGCTGACATGCGGCCAGCCAGGCATAGCTTCTGCTCCTGACGCTGCATCCAGCTCTCCCTCATAGATGATAACTCGTTTTCCTGTATTAGGGAATAAATACTGGCCGAAAAAGCATCCATGAGTGTCGCCTTCATAGGTAAAAGTTTTATCCTTTGTCTTGAGCTTTGCGCCTAGAAGGACGCCATCGCGGCTGAAATAATGGAAACGTAATCGTGTTCCGTCTTTGTAGATTTTGTAGAGCTCGCAGGTTTTTTCTGACAGCTTTCGTTTCTGCAGCCTTTGGGCTGAGCCTTGGAGGTGGACATTGCTAGTCATTTGAGAGTGAATATTGCCATCACCAGATACATAGGTATGGCAAGCGAAACAATAAGTGTGGCCATCAGAGTACAAACTATTCGCATCTGATGAGCCACAAGATATACATGGTTCATGTCTGATAAATTCAGATGAGCCATTCAATTGGGATGGTTGCATATGAGGCCCATTTAATCCCGTGCCGATCGCACCATTGGGCGTACGTTGTTTTACTTTTCTTTGATATTGTGTTGTAGGGAGCTTGAAAGACCATCCGAAGATCTACCAGTGGATTTTGTTTAATCACTGCTAGTACTTTCTGACGGTCCTTACTGTCCCAGTACCCCTTAGTCTCCAGCCACACCCCATTAGGGAGGCAGAAATCTGGGGTGTAATTGTGCTGGATTTGATAAGGGATCTTTGTGCTTTCGTACTCAAATGAGACACCAAGCTCCCCGAGCAAGTCAGCGACTCGCTCTTCCAACTTGGATCTAAAAGCCACTTGTTATCCAGTAATCATATAATTCGTCGAAGTCATTCCACTTTCAGAAATCATCGTCTTCTTCTACGCTGCAAGGTGCAGCAGGAGTTACGTTGGGATCATTTGTTTTGAAGCCATCGCATTTGCCAAACAGCTCAGCAACAGCATCAGCAGACATATCGCCAGTGTCCACACCAGCTTCAGCGTTCAGGCTGACAACTTGGACACCAACCAGCTTCAATGAGCTGCCATAGGTGACACCATCCTTGAGGATGTAAGGCTTTTGATAGAAGCCAAGTTTGACCTTGCTACCTTCATACAAGGGAGCATCAGTCACAGGCATACCCTCTGTATCAACAACAGGAGGGCGGTTCTCATCATTCCAAGAGAACTTGACTTTGTATTGACCCTCAGCAACTTCTTCCCAAGGTTCGGGCTTCAGTGTGCTGCGCTTAGGGTTCTTCAGTTTTGATTCAGCCCACTTAAGGATATTGAGTCGTTCCTCTTCGAGAAGATCGACAACATCTTGACCAACTACAGCGCCTAGTGAATAGCCATATTTGCTTGGCTTCAGGACAGCTTGATACCCCGTCAGGGTAACAGGAGAGTCAGTCTTGTGGATAGTACGTGCCATTAACAGAAAAAATAGGTGGATTCGATTACTGATTCCGGTTGAAGGTCACCAATAATCGGCGGTTTAGTTTTAGCTCCGATTTGTTCAGCGAAGCTATTTAGGTAGTCATGCTCCGCAAATAAGTGCATGTAAACTTCGCGGACAATGCTCGATAAAGTAGCCATGTCACAACTACGGCAGAGAACCGAGTCGTGTATGAGGGCCAACGGTGCGTAAAAGCGGAGTGCAGATAAGTGGAGTAAACTCGCATCTAGTGAATGAATAAGATTGGGCGCAGTAGCATTTTTGTGGTGAGCTATATCAACTTCATCGGTATAACCATCAGCAACCTTGACCTTTACTGTGCCAAGTAGCTGAAGCTTTACTGTGGAAATCTTAGCTTTCATCAGCTTCTGAGTAACGACAAAACCAGAGGGAGTAACCCACTCAATTTCATCTGCTCCATCTTTAATTACACCAGCTACTTCATCCTCAATCCATTTCATTACAGCCATAGGACCGGGTACAACCCTGTCCATGGCAGCTCTTACGGCTTTTACAGTAGCGGTTAAATCGTCTTTATCTATCTCTACGTTCTTCTCTTTTAGAGCATCTCTAATGTACTGTCTATTACTATAAGGTTTAGCATTATATGGAACTGTCATTACTACACGTTTAACAGTTTTCCTGTCCATATGTGGACGCATTGACTCTGGTACGTGAGGCTTTGCTTCTTCAGCTACGACTTTATAAGCATCCTGAGGTTCGCTCCCAGGGAGTACATTAACGAGCCGAGCTGTAGATTTATCGCGGGCCATCCCTGCCAGGATTTGTAAACCTGAGCACGTGGCATCCACAGCGATAGGTAAAGCGGTGTAATGGCGAGAACAATCAATAAGACAAGCATAATATTCTTCGCAAGCTGCTAAGAAACACCAAGGTTCGTCTGCTGCTTCCCATTCAGGCAAGTTGCCTATTGGATCAGTAGCGACCTTGGTTATCAGTTCATGGTTTTCTTCAGACCACTTCAACCGTTCCCGGATAGTGGCTTTATCTAGACCATATGTAGTGGCACACTGAAATGCCAGCCATTCCTCTGACTCTGGTGTAAGAAATCCTTGCTCATAAAACTGAAGCAAACTCTTACCAAAGTCAGTATCTTGGGGTGTTAAAAATGCAGGAATTGGGTAAGCTCTACCTCTGTAATCAAAAGACCACGGAATGTAGAATTTAGGGACAGTCTTAAATCTATTAACTGCCTCCATCGTCATCCTTGTACGGCATGACTTCCTGAATTCCTGCGCATTGAGGTTCATCACCTCCGCAGCTCGCCTTCGATAGTCCTTACGGGACTCCGCATTATCTGCGATATCGAAAGGCTTAGGTGGGAGCTCGTGGTGAACAATAGGAAGGAACTTACCAACCGCTCTACCTCTTTCTTCCAGTTCCTCAGCAACCCGTACCACAAAGGGATTTAGGGTGTAAGCAACCTTTTGAATATGGTTGAGAAAATTGATTGGAGTTTCCCCCTGTATAAGGGGGCCATTGCTCCCACGGCGGACCATTTCGTGCCCGCGCATCACCTCGTTCAGGATGTAGCCGCCTGGTCTCTCATTTGACCAGTCATTTGGCTCGATCAGCATCGGCCAAGTTAGCGGGCTGAATAGCTCAGCGTTCGCCATGACTTGATCCTTGATCTCGATGAATTCAGGAGTAGGAACTACATGATTGTGTGTCTTCTTTCCTTCCCGTCTCGTGTCAAGCATGAACCAGCCGCTGGCAGCCATGATGCATTCCAGCAACCATGTGCCGAGCTTGGTTTCAATGATCGAGCCCCACGGTTTCCATTCTTTAACGTCATAACGCTTCATCAGAACAGAGATCACCTTGACCTTCTGCTGAGTGCCAATAGAAGCGTGCCAATAATTTTCTTTTAGTTTTTCTAGGAGTCCTGGCGCATTAGCTTCGTAGTGCAGCATCTGACACTCATCAGACACTGCTTTACCAATAGCCCGAGCTACAGAAACAAGTCGGGTGTTCTCTACTCGATAGCTAAAGACCTTATCGAAGGTCATTTTGCAAGCAATGGCCGCGGCCGCCTCAGAGCTGATCTGTGCCAGATGAGAGTGAATCTCGCGGAATAGGACCCCGTTCTTCCGTTCGTGTATTCGATCGTAGGTCTGATCGATACGTTG
>MDTB01199186.1_pt1 | contig 27268 bp, 19 predicted proteins | sample 811161 | NCBI WGS metagenome assembly MDTB01 (sample SAMN05326650, study PRJNA326480) | marine metagenome | isolation source: seawater | place: Mediterranean Sea | collected 2009 | reverse complement strand
TAAAGATGAGCAAAGCTCACGCAAAAATTCAAATTGGAATGAATTTAACTAAAGGTTTAGGAGCTGGAGCAAAACACGATATTGGTCAAGCTGCAGCTGACGAGTCAATGAATGAAATTACAAGCTATATGCAAGGGGCAAATATGGTTTTTATAACATCTGGGATGGGTGGAGGCACGGGCACGGGTGCATCACATGTAATTGCCAGAGCAGCTAGAGAATTAAATATCTTAACTGTTGGTGTTACAACACTACCTTTTTCTTATGAGGGTCCTAAAAGAATGAGAAGGGCAATAGAAGGGCTAGAGGAATTTAAAAAACATTTGGATACGGTTATTGTTGTACCTAATCAAAATCTTTTTAAAATCGCTAGTGAAGCAACTACTTTTGAAGAGTCGTTTAATTTATCAAACAATGTTTTAAAACACGGTGTTCAAAGTGTAACTGATTTGATGGTTAGACCTGGTATGATCAATCTTGATTTTGCTGATGTAGAGACTGTAATGAGCGCAATGGGCAAAGCCATGATGGGAACAGGTGAAGCTGAAGGAGAAAACAGAGCTATGGCAGCAACTGAGATGGCATTAAACAATCCATTAATTGACGAATATTCACTACAAGGAGCAAAAGGTTTATTAATAAATATTACAGGTGGAAATGATCTTACACTTTTTGAGGTAGATCAATCAGTGAATAAAATTAGAGCTGAAGTTGATCCTGAAGCTGAATTAATATTTGGAGCAATTAAAGACGAGACTATGACAGGAAGGATTAGAGTGTCAATAGTCGCAACAGCTTTGGACGGTCATAAAACTGGGACCAATACAGTTCTAAACATGGTATCTCGTATTCAAAATAGAAACACTGGCTATTCTGAAAATTTATTTTCACACAACTCAAGAGCAGAAAATAACACATTAAGTTCGATAGATGGAGCAACAGCTCTTAAATTAGATGAAAGTTTTGAGCTAGAGGAAGAACAAAACACTTCAATAAACAATTTTGAAAGTGAAAACTTACATGAAACTTCTGGTGAAATTACAAGCCCTGAAAATAATTTACCTACAGGTGTTTCAATTGAAAGCGCATCATATATAGAAAATAATGATTTAAACACAGAAGAAGCAACTTCAGCTATAACTGAAACTGATCAAGAAGAGTACACACCAAAATTATTTTCTGATGAGCAAAGTTTTAAATCAGAGGAGAATTTAGAAATGCATGAACAAGAAAGCAAAGATTCAGATCAGTTATTTGATCAAGATATAAATGAGGAAGACGATTTTGAAATTCCTGCGTTTTTAAGAAAACAAAAGTTTTAATGTCTTTCATTTGGATACATGAACAATCAAAACTCATCACTGGAATTTTCCCATTTTCCAGTGATGTTGACTGAAGTAATAAAGTTATCCATACCCTCTAAAGGAGGAAACTTCATAGACTGCACATTTGGTGGCGGAGGATATTCAAAAGAAATATTAAAATATCCTAAAACAAATGTTAGAGCAATTGACAGAGACACAAATACGATTTCGATTGCACGGCAATTAGAAGCAAAATTTCCTAAAAGATTTAAATTTTATAAAATCAAGTTTAGTCAATTAGACTCAATTGCCCATGATAATGTCGATGTAATAATTTTTGATTTAGGTTTATCCTCAATACAGTTAGATGATCTTAACAGAGGTTTCTCATTTAAATCAAATGAGGAACTAGATATGTCGATGGGTCTTAATGATATTTCAGCCTTAGACGCTATCAATAAATTAAGTGAAAAAGAGTTAAAATTGGTAATAAAAAATTTAGGTGATGAAAAAGAGGCTACAAAGATAGCTAAGAATATTGTTAAACAGCGAAAACAAAAAAAAATTTCAAATACAAATGAATTAGTAAGAATAATAGAGAAAAGTAAAAAAAAAAATTTTTCCAGCAAAATAAATCCATGCACTAAAACTTTTCAGGCTTTAAGAATATATGTTAACAAAGAAATTACTGAATTAATTAATGGCTTAATAAGCGCTACTAAAATATTAAGACCAGGCGGTAAGATTTTAATTATAAGCTTTCACTCAATTGAAGATAAAATTATTAAATATTTATTTTCAAATTTTTCTAAAAATAAATCAAAATCATCAAGATATTTGCCGGAAGATAATACAAATATTCTAACTTTATTCGAAGAATACAAAAACAAAATCTTCAGACCTACAAAAGAAGAGATCAATAAAAATAGTCGATCTAGGTCAGCTAAATTAAGATATGCCACAAGAAGTGCTAATAAATTTGAATATCCAACAGAGTTTATACAAAGATTTAAAAAATATTTAGATTTGGAAGCTATTAATGTTTAAAGCAAAATTTATAATTTCATCAATAATATTTACTTCATTGTTGATTATTACTTCAGTTATCAAAAATAAGGCTAGGGTTGTAGAAAAAAATATTTCAAGCTTAAATAACCAAATCATATATCAAGAAAAAAATTTAAATGAGACTCAATTAGAATTTTATTATTTAACCTCTCCTAAAGAAATCGAAAGAAGATTAAACTTAATTGGCTTTAAAAACTATCAACCAATTTCATATTCTAAAATATTTTTTAAAATATCAGATTTTACAAATATCAGGAATAAATTATCTAATATTAACAATTTAAATGAAAAAAAAATACAAAAAAAATAAACATAAAAATCAAATAAGCTTTTATTTTGAGGACTATTTAGAAACAAATAAAAAAAATAAAATATTAAAAAAATCAAATAACTTTCAAGATAGAATTTACTTACTATTTTTTTTCTTTTTTTCGTTAATTTTGATTTTTTCTATAAAGATAACTCATATATCTTTAGATAAAAAAAATATTTCAAATTTGATTGATCAAAAATCAAAATTCACATTAACTCGTAGAGACATTGTTGATAGAAATGGTGTTATAGTTTCTAGAAATATAAACACTTTCCATGCAGCAATAGACCCGAAGCAAATTAAAGATAAAAAAAATTTTTTAATAAAATTGAGATTGAATTTTCCTAATATTTCATCCACTGAAGTTGAGAAAAAATTAAATGGAAATAAATATTTTAGAATAAAAAGAAGAATTGATTATGCAGAAAAAAATAAGTTTTGGTCTTTAGGTGAAAAAGCAATAAAATTCGAACCTTTTCAAGCAAGAATGTATACGCATGGAAATTTATTTAGTCATATTATTGGTCAAGTTGATTATGATAATTATGGCATTTCTGGCATTGAAAAATATTTTGACAGAGAATTAAAAAACAAAGATTTGTTAGATAAACCACTTAAATTAACTTTAGACAGCAATATTCAACATATTATAAATAAAGAGCTTAATCATTCGATAGAAATTTTTGACGCCACTGGCGGAGCAGCTTTATTAATGGATGTTAATAATGGAGATGTACTATCTTTAGTTTCTTTGCCAAATTTTAATATTAACGAGAGATCAACTATCAAAGATACAAAATATATTAATAAAATTACAAAAGGAGTTTATGAACTTGGATCAATTTTTAAGACATTTACAATAGCTTTAGCGCTTGATCATAAATTGGTAGAAACCGATACTGTCATGAAAAATATTCCAAAAGAGATTAAATGTTCAATTCATAAGATCACTGATATGAAAGAGCACCCAAAAAATTTGTCTGTGGAGGATATTTTAATAAGATCTTCTAATGTAGGATCAGTAATTTTAGCAAAAAAAATTGGAGAAGAAAGATATAAAGATTTTGTAAAGAAAACTGGACTTATCAAAAATCCAATCATAGAATTAGAAGAAATAGGTACCCCCCATCAACTAAAATGGAATAAATGTAAATTGGAAACCGTTTCTTTTGGTCACGGCATTACTACTACGCCTCTTCAAGCCACAGCCCTATATGCCTCTTTGATTAATGGCGGAAATTTGATTACCCCAAGTTTGATAAAAGAAAGAAGAAATCAATCATTGGATAAAATAATTACAAAGGATACAAGCAATCAATTGAGATCTATATTGAGAAAAGTTGTTAGTAGCGAGAATGGCACAGCAAGTTTAGCAGACAAAATTGGATATCATGTAGGAGGAAAAACTGGCACTGCAGAGAGTTATGGTGACAAAAAAGATAGAATAAACACGTTTATTTCTATCTTCCCTGCTAAAAAACCTAATTATACTTTATTTGTAATGTTGGAAAATCCTAAGATTAATAGAGATTTGATTTATGACTTCAGAGGCGTTAAGACAAAAGCGCCATATAACACTTCTGGATGGAATTCTGTTTATGTAGCAGGCAAAATAATAGAGAAAATTGGGCCAATTTTAGCCATAAATAACAAAGAGTTTACTTACCAGCATGTTGTTGAAAAATTTAATTAATAATATTTCAAATAATAATAAAAAAATAATCATTACTGGACTTTCAACAAACAGTAAAAAAGTTAAAAAAAATTATATTTTCTTTGCCATTAAAGGAAAAAAAACAAATGGAGAAAAATTCATTAAGGAGGCAGTTGCTAATGGAGCTTCAGTCATTGTCTGTTCCAAGACTTGTAAAGTAAAACAAAAGGTGCTTACTATTAAAACAAATAAAATAAGATATCTTTTGAGCGATATATCCTCAAAATTTTACAAATTAAAACCTTCAAATATTATTGCAGTTACCGGGACTAATGGAAAAACATCAGTCGCAGATTTATTTTATCAAATTTTGAGAACAAAAAAAATACCAGTGTCCACAATCGGCACTTTAGGTATTAAATATAATAACAAAATTATAAAAACTGATCTAACCTCTCCCGATACAATCTCAATTCATAAATATCTATATTTTTTGAAAAAGAAAAACATAAACAATGTAATAATTGAAGCTTCAAGCCATGGTTTAGATCAAAAAAGATTACATCATATAAATTTTAAAGCAGGAATTTTTACAAATTTTAGCCAAGATCATTTGGACTATCACAAGAGTATGAAGTTATATTTAAAATCAAAATTAATATTATTTAAAGAAATCTTAAAAAATAAAAGCACCGTAATTTCTGATAAAGAAATTAAACCTTTCAAAATTATAAAAAAAATTTCTCAAAGTAAGAATTTAAAACTTATAGATATTAATAATGAATATAAAAAAAATATCTTCCCATCTTTAGAAATTAACGATTTCAAAACTAAAAATTTATTAATGGCAATAGAAGCAGCTAAATTATGTGGTTTCAAAGAAAAATTTTTACTTAAGTCAATAAAAAAACTTAAAGAAATTAATGGCAGGCTAGAGCTTGCAAAAAAATTTACTAATAACATACAAGTATTTGTTGATTATGCCCATACACCCGATGCGTTATTTAAAACAATCAATTATTTAAAAGAGAAATACAGAAAGGATGTATCTTTAGTCTTTGGATGTGGAGGTGAGAGAGACAAAAAGAAAAGACCTATAATGGCAGCCATTGCGAATAAAAATTGTAAGAAAATTTATGTAACAGATGACAATCCAAGAAATGAAAATCCAAAAAAAATAAGAAATGAATTAGTAAGATTAATAAAAAAGAACAAAGTCTATAACATTGCTAACAGGGCCAAAGCTATTAAACAAGCTATTCAAAATGCTGAACCACAAGAAATAATATTGATTGCTGGAAAAGGTCATGAGGAAAAACAAATCTACAAAAATAGAACACTCAATATTTCAGATAAAAAAATTATAAAAAAAATTAATAAGGGATTTAAAAATTTTTCTATAAGAAAACAAAATTACTTACAAAATAAGAAAATTTTAAAAAAAATAATTGGAAAAAAAATAAAAATAAATTTTGACGGCCTATCAATCGATACAAGAGCAATAAAAAGAGATAATTTATTTTTAGCAATTAAAGGAAAAAAAAATGATGGGAATAAATTTATTAGGCAAGCAATTAAAAAAGGAGCTGGATGTGTTGTGACTTCACAAAAAATAAAAAAAAAATACAAAAAAATTATTAAAGTAAATAATTCAATCTCATTTTTAAATAATTTTGCTATACTAAAACGAGATTATTCTTCTGCTAAAATAATTGCAGTTACAGGAAGTGCAGGCAAAACATCATTGAAAAATTTAATAAACGATTTATTGAAAAATTGGGGTAAAACTCATTCTTCTCCAAAATCTTTCAATAATCATCTAGGAGTTCCAATAAGTGTATCTAATTTAAGTGTGAATGATAAATTTGGAGTTTTTGAGGTTGGGATGAGCAGAGCGGGAGAAATAAGAAATTTAACTAAATTAATCAAACCTCATTTAGGAGTTATTATAAACATAGGAGAAGCTCATCTGGAAAATTTTAAAAACATTCATGGAATAGCAAAAGCTAAATCTGAAATAATAGAACATATTCAACCTAATGGAACAATCATTTTAAATAGAGACGATAAATTTTTTAATTATTTTTCTAAAAAAGCGAGAGCGTACAACTTAAATATTACTTCTTTTGGGCATCATGAAAAGTCAGATGTTCGTATTGTAAAAATTACAAATAAAGACAAATCTTCAAAATTATTAATTAATATTAATAATCAAACATTAGATCTAGAGATAAAGGATTTGAACATCTACAACGTTCTTGCCTCTATAGCTGTTTTAAATCATCTTAAAATTACTGACTCTGAAATTAAAATGAAATTTAAAAATTTTGAGTCACCTGAAGGAAGAGGAAAAAGATATTCTATAAATAGATATAAAAAGAAATTTAAGTTAATTGATGAAAGTTATAATGCCAATCCTTTGTCTGTAAAAAATGCCATTAATAAACTCAATTTGATTAAAAAAGAAAATTTTAAAAAGTATCTAATATTGGGTGATATGTTAGAATTAGGCTCAAAATCAAAAAAATATCATAAAGATTTATCAAAAGTTATTAACAATTCTGACATTGATAAAGTATTCGTTAAAGGAAAAAAAACAATTTTCACATATAAACATTTAAATAAAAATAAAAGAGGAAATATTTTACAAAATAATGAAGATATAGATTTAAGTTTAAGCAAAATAATATCTAACAATGATTATCTTATGATTAAAGGATCAAATGCTACAGGACTTAATGATTTTAGTAAAAAAATGATAAAAGGAATATAAGTGCTTTTTAATTTATTAACTTCTTTAATTGAACAATATTCGTTTCTTAACGTTTTCAAATATCTTACTTTCAGAACAGGTTTGTCCGTTGTAACTTCTCTGGTAGTAGTTTTCATAATTGGGGGTCCATTAATTAAATTGTTTTCAGAAAAAATGATTACTGGTCCAATTAGGCAAGACGGTCCAATTGATCACATAATTAAAAAATCCGGCACCCCGACCATGGGAGGTGTAATAATTATTATTGGAATAATATCTAGTACACTCATGTGGGCAGATTTGAACAATATTTATGTGTGGACTTTAATTTTCGTCTCTTTATCACTTGGTGCTCTAGGGTTCGTAGACGATATTTTAAAAATTAAATATGAAAACTCAAGAGGTCTTAGATCAAGCTATAAATTTGTCGGACAAATTATAATTGGAATTATAACATTATATATTTTGGTAAATTACTCTAACCATGAATATTTATACAATCTTTATTTCCCATTTTTTAAAAATTTAATATGGCATATGGGTTTATTTTTTATACCTTTCGGCTTATTTGTACTCATTGGAGCATCAAATGCAGTAAATTTGACAGATGGCTTAGATGGTTTAGCTACAGTACCAGTGATGCTGGTTGCGCTTTCATTTACTCTAATTTCATATGTTGTAGGAAATACTATTTTTTCTGAATATTTAAAAATTCAATATATTCCAGATGTTGGCGAACTTTCAATTTTTTGTGGAGCAGTTGTAGGTTCTTGTTTGGGTTTTCTTTGGTACAACGCACCTCCAGCTAAAATTTTTATGGGTGATACAGGTTCTTTATCGTTAGGTGGCTCGTTAGCTGCTATAGCTATAATTGTAAAACATGAAATAGTTTTGGCCATCATTGGAGGTTTGTTTGTCTTAGAAACAATTTCAGTAATTATTCAAGTAGCTTCATTTAAGTTAACTGGTAAAAGAATTTTTAAAATGGCACCAATTCATCATCATTTTGAAAAAAAAGGTTGGGCCGAGTCAACAATCGTAATTAGATTTTGGATAATCGCTATTATTTTAGCATTAGTGGGATTAGCAACGTTAAAATTAAGGTAAAAAATGTCTCAAACCACTCAACTCAAAGAACTATCGTTCCTTGTTTATGGATTAGGTTTATCTGGATTATCAGTAATTAAATTTTTTAAAAAAAATAAGATTAAAAACTTTACTATTTGGGATGACAATAAAAAAAATCAATTTAAAAAACTTAGAGCAAGAAATTTAAACAACACTCTGAAAAAGGTTGATTTAATTGTACTGTCTCCAGGTATAAGTTTGATAAAAAACAAAAAGCTTAATCATTTCAAAAAAAAAATTATTACTGATATAGATTTATTTTATCTATTTAATGACAGCTCAAAAAGCATTGTTGTTACTGGTACTAATGGAAAATCAACTACTTGTAAATTATTAGAGCATCTACTAAAAAAAAATAAGTTTAAAGTTTCACTTGGAGGAAATATTGGTATTCCAGTTTTGGATCTAATAAAATCTAAAAAAAATTATGTAATTATAGAAGCCTCTTCTTTTCAGCTTGCACACTCAAAATTTATTCATCCAGATTATGCTTTTTTTATTAATTTAACAAAAGACCATTTAGATTGGCACGGCAGTATGAAAAGATATTTAAATTCAAAATTAAAAATTTTTGATCTACAAAATCAAAATAATTATGCGTTTGTAAATCAAAATATAAAAAATTTTTTTCTAAAAAAATTTTTTTTAAGTAAATTGATAATTCCTAATTATAAAGACTACAAAAAAATTAAATTAAGAATTAATAACAAATATTTAACGTCAGATATAAACGATGAGAATATGAGTTTTGTTTACGCGTTTTCAAAATTATTAAAAATTAAAAAAAATTCTTTTATAGAGTCGATGAAAACATTTAAAGGCTTATCACATAGATTTGAAATTTTTATGAAAAAAAATAATACAATTTTTATAGATGATTCTAAGGCAACCTCGTTTGAAGCTACTGAGTCTGCTTTAAATAGTCTGAAAAACATATATTGGATACTGGGAGGTTTGCCAAAGAAAGGAGATAAAATAGTATTAAAGAAAAATAAAAAAAATATCATTAAGTGTTATATAATTGGAAAACACGTTAACTTTTTCAAAAATCAACTCAAAGGAAAATTAGCATTTTCTGTTACAAAAAATTTAAAAAAATCAATTATAAAAATTTTTAATGATATAAAACTTGAGAATTTTAGTGAAAAATCAATTTTATTAAGTCCTGCAGCTGCCTCATTTGATCAATTTAAAAATTTTGAAGAGAGAGGAAAAGAATTTAAGAAAATATGTAAACAATATGTTAGAAAACTCATTTAAATTTTTCCTTATTAATTATTGGAGCAATATAGATAAGAAAATATTACTCTGTTTTTTCATATTATTTTTTTTGGGTTTATTTTTTTCTTTTTCTTCAACTTCTTCTCTTGCAGGTGAAAGACTTAACAAAGACTATTATTTTTTTTTTACTAAACACTTAATTTATACATTTTTAGCAATATCCATAATGATTATAATTTCAGTGATTAAAACCGAAATACTTATAAAACTTGTATTACCTTTATTTATTATTTCATTTATTTTGTTGGCATTAGTTCCAATAATGGGTGTAGAGGTAAAAGGTGCGAAACGTTGGCTGGATTTATATTTTTTTAGGCTTCAACCAATTGAAATATTAAAGCCTTTTTTTATTCTAATGACAGTAAAAATATTGACTTTAGAAAAATTACAAAAAAAACAAGTAAAATATATCTTGAGTTTTATACTTTTAAGCTCCGTAATAATCTTATTAATTGAACAACCAGATTTAGGACAATCAATTTTGTTGATTTGTAGTTGGATTGCGACTGTTTTCATTTCTGGTGTAAGTCTACTTTATATATTAATTTTTTTTTCGCTTTTTCTAATTTTGATTAGTTCTTTACTATTTTTTCTTCCTGAGAAATTTGGTTACATAATTAATAGATTAGTAACTTTTTTTGACCCAACTCAAGGAGATAAATTTCAATCCACAACTGCTCTTGACGCAATTAGATTAGGAGGGTTAACTGGGCAAGGTATGGGAGAGGGTATTTTAAAGGAAAGTGTGCCCGAGGCTCATACAGACTACGTTATTGCAGTCATATCAGAAGAATATGGCTCTTTGGTATCTATAATGATAATAATCATTTTTCTTTATATATCTTTTAGAATTATTAAGAATTGTTTCAATCAAGATAATCAATTTTTAAAAATTTCTTTAAGTGGTTTAGCAACATTGTTAATTTTTCAAACATTCATTCATGCTGGAGTTAATACTAATTTACTACCAACTACGGGTATGACCTTGCCTTTTTTAAGTTACGGTGGTTCATCACTTATTGGAAGCGCAATTTTAGCTGGATTAGTCTTGAACTATACAAAAAATAAATCTTATTTATATGACTAAAAAAAAAATTTTAATTGCCACAGGTGGTACAGGGGGACATGTTTTTCCAGCATATAGTTTAGCAAGATATTTAACAAATCACGATTATGATGTGGAAATAACTTCTGACAAAAGAGGTTTGGATTTTCTTCAAAATTATAAAGATCTCAAGATTACAAAAATTCCCTCCTCATCCTTGAACAGGAAAAATTTAACAAAAAGTCTCATTTCTTTGATTACAATTTTTTTTTCTATTGTAAAATCTTTTTTAATTTTATCTTCCAAAAGACCCTTAATTGTCTTTGGAACAGGAGGATACGCGTCATTTCCTGTATGTATTGCGGCATCAATTTTAAGAATTAAATTTGTTATCTACGAAAATAATTTAATCATTGGTAAATCTAATAAGTTTTTGTTACCTTTTGCAAAAAAAATATTTGTATCTTATAACGAACTTACTGGTTTAAATGAAAAGTATAATTATAAAGTTTTTCAGATAGGCAATATAATAAGAGAGGATATAATCAATTCAAATATACCCCAAGATAATCCAAGAAAGTTTGATAGTATAAAAATTTTAGTTCTAGGAGGAAGTCAAGCAGCAAAAGTTTTTGCCAATGCATTACCTCAAGTGTTTGAGCAACTAAAAGGTTCTCAATTTTCTATTAAAATTTATCAGCAATGCCAAAAACAACAAAACACACAACTTTCTCAACTATATAAAAAAGCTAAAATAGATCATGAGATATTTAACTTCACTGATAAAATCATAGACTATTATTCTAAAGCAAATCTCGTTATAACCCGATCTGGTGCATCCGTTTTAGGTGAATTAATTAATTTAAAAATCCCTTTTATTTCAATACCTCTTCCTACTTCAGCAGATGATCATCAATATAAAAACGCTGAGTTTTATAAGAAAAAAGGCTATGGGTTCTTATTGAACGAAAAAGATATAAAAGATAAATTATGTGAATTAATAATTTCTATTTTTAAAGACAAATCATCAATTAAAAATATTTTATCAAATCAAGGACAATATTCTGACAAAGGTATTTTTAAAAACTTAGAGACTCAATTAGAGAAAGTGATAAATGAAAAAGATTAATTTAGGTCAAAAAGATACTATTCATTTCGTTGGCATTGGTGGGATAGGTATGAGCGGACTTGCACAAATAATGAAAAATATGGGATTTAAAGTACAGGGTAGTGATCAAAATAAAAATAAAAATACAATTAGTTGTTCAAAATCTGGAATTAAAATATTCATTGGCCATTCATCAAAAAATATTAAAAAAGCTACAATTTTAGTAAAGTCTTCCGCTATTAAAAGCAATAATATTGAGTTGAAGTATGCAAAAAAAAATAAAATACCAGTTTATTCTAGAGCTGAAGTTTTAGCTGATGCCGTTTCATTAAAAAAAAATATAATTATTACAGGTTCTCACGGAAAAACTACAACAACGTCTTTAGTTTCAAAAATTTTATCAGATCAAAAATTAGATCCAACTATTATCAATGGAGGTGTAATTAACTCCTTTAAAAGTAATGCTAAACTTGGAAAAGGAGATTGGGCTATATTAGAGGCAGATGAGTCCGATGGAAGTTTTCTTAAATTACCAATTAATTATTCAATTGTTACAAATATTGATTTTGAACATTTGGACTTTTACAAAAACTATAACAATTTAGAAAAATCTTTTATAGAATTTATAAACAAAACTCCTCCTACAGGAAAAGCTATAATCTGTATGGATGGAAAAAATGTTAAAAAAATTTTAAAGAAAATTAAAAATAAAAATATAATTACTTATGGTGAAAGTAAAAATGCAGATTATCAAATAAGAAAAATTAAATATAATTTTGAAAGTACAACTTTCGATTTAAATTATTCAGATAAAGACAAGAATAAAAATGTAAAAAAGATAACCGTAAAATTGTTAGGAAAACATAATGCACTTAATGCAGCAGCTGCATTCATAGTTTGTTCTAATCTTGGAGCTAATCAGAATTTAGCAAAGCAATCTTTGAGAAATTTTTCTGGGGTTCAAAGAAGAATGACTAAAGTTTTTTCTAAAAATAAAAATGATTTTTATGATGATTATGCTCATCATCCAACAGAAATCAGCTCTATTTTAGAAGGAGTTCATAATGTTAATGCCAAAAGAAAAATTATAAGTATATTTGAGCCTCATCGATACTCTAGAGTAATTTCTTTAAAAAGTGAATTTTCAAAATGTTTTACAAAATCACATTTAGTAATTATATGCCCGTTATATGCAGCTGGTGAAAAAAAAGACACCAAATTTGATTTACTAAAATTTGCAAGATTAATTGGTAAAAATTCCAATACCCAGGTAATAGTAATTAATGACGAATTGCAACTAAGTAAGTATTTAAAAAAAAATCTGTTAGGTAATGAAATAATCATCGGAATGGGTGCTGGCACAATATCAAAATGGATGGCAAATCTAGAATATTCACTATGAAATTAAGTAATGTGCTTATAAAAAAATTTGAAGGAAATTTGAATGAAAATGTAAAACTTTCAAGTTATAGTTGGTTTAACTTAGGTGGAAATGCCGATTATTTTTATAAAGCTAAAAATTTAAATCAATTAAAAGAATTATTAGAATTTGCTAAGAAAAAAAATCTAAAAACAACTATTATAGGCGCTGGATCTAATATCCTATTTAGAGATAATGGCGTAAAAGGAATTGTAATTAAACTAGGGCCAAATTTCTCTTACTTAAAAATGATAGATAAAAATATTTTGGAAGCTGGTGCTGCTACTCTAGACCGTAAAGTTGCAAATTTTGCAAAAGATAATGTAGTTGGAAACTTAGAATTTTTATCTTGTATACCTGGATCAATTGGTGGAGCAATTATAATGAACAGTGGATGTTATGATAATGATATTTCTAAAACCCTATTATCAATTAAAGCTATTGATAAAAATAATTTATCTGAAATTGAAATAAAAAATGAAGATATAAAATTTTTATATAGGGGAACTAATTTACCAAGCGAATTAATTATTTTATCAGCTAAATTAAAAGGAAAAATTAGTAATAAAGGCGATATAGAAAAAAAACAAAATCTTTTAATTGAAAAAAAAAAATTATCACAGCCAAGTCAAATAAAAACATGCGGAAGTACTTTCAAAAATTTTAGTGATAGTAAAAAGGCTTGGATGTTGATTAAAGAAGCTGGTTGCAATCATCTGACCGTAGGCGATGCAATTATTTCTCAAAAACATTGCAACTTTTTCGTTAATAATGGTAATGCTAAATCAGCAGATATTGAAAATTTAATTAATAAAGTAAGAGAAAGAGTGTTAGAAAAAACAGGAATAAATTTGGAATTAGAGATCAAAATTGTCGGTGAATAAAAAAAAGTTTAAAAGTGTATTAGTCGTTTTAGGCGGTACATCAGGAGAAAGGGCTGTAAGTTTAGAGAGCGGCAAAGCTTGTGTAAAAGCTTTGAAAAAAAAGGGTTATAGGATTTCAACTTTTGACCCAAAATTTAAAAATTTTAATTTAATTAATAAAAAAAAAATTGATGTAATCTTTAACGCCTTACATGGTAGAGATGGAGAAGATGGTGTCGCTCAAAGTTATTTTGAATATTTAAAAATACCATATACGCACTCTGGAGTTATCAGTTCTTTTAACGCAATGAACAAAGTAATATCAAAAAAAATATTTCAAAAAAATAGAATTAAAACTCCAAAATTTATTACAATAAATAGATTTAATTTCAAAAAAGATGAAATAAAAAAAAGACTTAGTAAAGAAAAAATTAATTACCCAATCGTGTTAAAACCAATTAACGAGGGTTCAAGCTTAGGAGTTGAAATCTGTAAAAAAAAAGAAAAACTAGAAAAATCAGTCATGAGACTTTTAAAGAAATATAACGAACTGATTCTGGAAGAGTTTATAGGAGGTCAAGAAGTTCAAGTGGCAGTAATTAATGGCAATCCAATCGGAGCTATTGAGCTTATTCCAAAAAGATTATTTTATGACTATAAAGCTAAGTATACCAAAAAAGCAAAAACAAAACATGTTATGCCTGCGAGGCTATCTCAAAAAAAATTAGCAGAAGTATTAATAATTGCAAAAAAAACTCATAAAGCTTTAAATTGTAGAGGAGTTACTAGATCAGATTTTAAATTTTACAATAATAATTTTTTTTTATTAGAAATCAATACCCAGCCAGGAATGACAAGTTTATCTTTAGTTCCAGAAATAGCAAATTACAAAGGTATAACTTTTGAAAATTTAGTTGAGAAAATTCTATTAGATGCAAGTATCAGTAGATGAAAAAACAAATTGTTTTTGCTTTTATACTATTTATATTACTAACCACAATAATACCCAGTGAAAAAATAACTATTTCTAAATTTGGATTTAAAAAAGTAATTACGGAAAATAATTTTATTGTTAAAGATGAAGAAATTAATGATTTACTTGCTCCATTTTATGATAAAAATCTTATTTTTTTAAAAAAAACTGAGATTGAGACAGCTTTAATGCAGAATAGTTATATCGAAAGCTTTATTGTAAAAAAAAAATATCCCGACACATTAAAAGTAAAAATATTTGAAAAGAAACCTTTTGCAGTTTTAATTAATAAAAAAGAAAAATTTTTATTAAGTGACAAAATACAACTAATTAAATTCAATAAAAATGAAAATCATCAAGATCTTCCGTTAGTACTTGGAAATCAAGAAAAGTTTTTAATATTTTATAATGACTTAAAAAAGATAAATTTTCCCTTTAAAATTATAAAAAGATATATTTTTTATGAGACAAATAGATGGGATATTGAAACTATTAATAATAAAATAGTAAAATTATCTCCAAAAGATTATATTGAAAATTTAAGAAACTACTTGAGTTTGCGAGATAAAACTAATTTTAAAAAATATAAAGTATTTGATTATAGATTAAAAAATCAACTAATTTTAAAATAATTTATGAATCAATTTTCTCCTTCACTTTTTTTAGAAATAAATAGCACAAACTTAATTTTTTTTGTTGGTGAAAAGGACGATCAAGATAATTTTAAAATTATTTATAATTTAGAAGCTGATTTAGAAGGAATAGATAATAATAGAATTTTTGACTTAGAAAAGGTTTTTATTATAATTAAAGAAAAAATTTATTTAATTGAACAAAAATTAAATTTTACTTTTAAAGAAGTGATTTTGATTTTAGAAAATTTTAATCCAACGTTTATAAATTTAACTGGTTTTAAAAAACTTAATGGATCTCAAGTTTTAAGAGAAAATATAATTTATATTCTTAATACTTTAAAATCCAATGTAGATAAAATAGAGTCAAGTAAGACAATTTTAAATATTTTTAATTCAAGCTACAATTTAGACAATAAAAAAATTGAAAATTTACCCATTGGATTGTTTGGCGATTTCTACTCTCACGAATTATCGTTTATACTAATCAATACTAATGATTATAACAATATTAAAAGTATTCTGGAAAATTGTAATTTAAAAATTAAAAAAATTTTACTTAAAAGTTTTATTAAAGGTGCTCATTTAAGTGAAATTAATAAAAACACAGAAACATTTTTTTATATCATATTAAACGATAATAGTTCTAGAATTTTTTATTTTGAAAATAATTCTCTTAAATTTGAACAAAGTTTTAAATTTGGACAAGATATTATTATAAAAGATATATCTAAAATTACATCTTTTAAAAAAGATACGATTTATAATATATTAAGTGAAATAAATTTTGATAAAAAAATAGAAGAGGATGAAATAATTGATGAAAAATTTTTTGAAAACATTAATTTTAGAAAAATAAAAAAAAAATTGATTTATGAAATAATAATTGCAAGATTTAAAGAAATTTTAGAACTTATTTTATTAAAAAATATTAATCTTAAATATTACAATAAATCATCTAAATTAATTTTTTTTGAATATAACAGTAAATTCAAGCCATTAAGTTTAACAGATTCATATAAAAATATTTTTAATGAGATGGGGCATTCGGAGGTGAGATTTCTTGATAGTTTCACCTTTAACAATATTTTGCACACCGCCGATAAACTTGTCCATTATGGTTGGAAAAGGGAAGCAATTCCTGTTACTCAATCAAATAAATCTATTATAGCAAGGCTTTTTGATGCAATTTTTGGTTAATTATTGTTTTTTTTAGAAACATTAGTTGTTTTAAACAATAATCAACACTCAAGTATAACTTCATTCGATGTTAGATTCTTACCAGAAAACTTTATCAAAAAAAGTGACTTTTAAAGGCATAAGTTTACACTTAGGGAAAATTTCTACTGTAAACATACTGCCAGCAAAAGAGGATCAAGGAATAGTTTTTAAGAGAATTGATCTAAATAAAAATAACGAAATTCAAGCAAATCATGCAAACGTTTCCTCAGCAAGATTGTGTACAACTCTAGAAAATAAACATGGTGTAAAAGTTTCAACTGTTGAACATTTACTAGCTGCTTTTTACATAATTGGAATTGATAATGCCATAGTAGAAATCGATAGCGAAGAAGTTCCTATAATGGATGGTTCTTCAAAAGATTTTTTAGATGTTTTCAATAAAATCAGACTTGAAAATTTATCAAAGAAAAGAAAGTATTTAAAAATTTTAAATAAAATTGAATTGAAAGATGGAGAGAGATCAATCTCAATTGAGTCAAATCAGTCGTCTTTAGAAGTAAGTTATCAGTTAAATTACAAAAATAGAATAATTGGTAAGCAAAGAAATACAATTAATTTTCAAAAAGATAATTTAGACGAGGTTTCAAGCTCAAGAACATTTTGCTTGTATGAAGATATTGAAAAGATTAAAAAATTTGGTTTAGCAAAAGGTGGCTCCCTAGAAAATGCTGTAGTAGTTAATAATGAAAAAGTGATCAATGAAGGTGGATTAAGGAATGAAAAAGAATTTGTTAATCACAAAATTTTAGATTTGGCGGGAGACTTTTTGCTTTCTGGTTACAGAATAATTGGAAAAGTAAATTGTTACCAAGGAGGGCATGCGTTAACAAATTCATTTTTGAGAAAAATATTCAAATCAAATGAGTCTTTTCAAATTATAGAGCTAAATAATATTGAATATTCTAAAAAATATCACTCCAAAGAAGCAGAAAAAATTGCTGTAAACGCCTAAAATTAAATTTAAACATATTATTTTTAATATTATCTGTTATTAATTTATTTATGATATTGAGGATATTTGTAATATTTACCTTATTATTTTGCTTATATTCTTGTAGTAAAAAAAATAATGATGTCTACGAAATCAAAAAACAATTAAGTCCTTATAAACTATACAATGAAGGTGTAAAAGGACTAGAAGAAAATGACTACTTTTTTGCTAGTAAAAAATTTTCTGAAGCTGAGCTAAATTTTAAAAATATTGAATTTGCTGCTAAGTCAGCAATTATGTCTGCCTATTCTCTATATGGTATTAATTTTTTTGATGAAGCCTTAGAAAACTTGAATAGATATTTAAGAATTTATCCAGGAGACTCTAATGTGATTTATGCACATTTTTTGATAGCTGTAATATATTTTGAACAAATAAATGATGAAAAAAAAGATATTGATCCATTAATTAAGGCTAATGAAAAAGTTAATTTTTTTTTAAAAGAATATCCCAACACTGATTTTGCAATTGATTTAAGATTTAAAAAAGATCTTATAGAAAATCAGTTAGCCGCTAAAGAAATGTTTATCGCAAAGTATTACATTTCCCTTAAAAAATGGGTACCTGCCATAAACAGATTAAAAATAATAGTAAAAAAATATGATAAAACAGTTTTTATAGAGGAAGCCTTGCACAGACTTGTGGAAATTCATTATCATATTGGTTTAGAAAAAGAGGCTAAAAGGTATGTGAGCATTCTAGGATATAATTATAATTCAGGCGAATGGTTTGAGCAATCTTATAAAATTCTTAATAAAGACTACGAGATGAAAAGTAAAAAAAATTTAAATAAAAAGAAAAAAGAAGCAAGTAAAAATCTAATACAAAAAATTATTGGTATTATAAAGTAAATTTCATGAGCAAAAAAAATGAAATTATAAAAAAATTTAAAGATCTTATCTCAAGCCTTAAACATCATAATAAACTTTATTTTGTTAATGACTCACCTAAGATTACAGACTCCGAGTATGATATATTGAAAAAAAAAATTTATAATTTAGAAAAAAAATATCCTTATCTAAATAAAATTGAGAAATTAAGTTCAATAGTTGGAGCGAAACCTTCAAATAAATTCAAAAAAATAAATCATTTAATTCCAATGCTCTCTTTATCTAATGCATTTGATAAAAATGATATGGAAGATTTTATGAAAAAAATAAACAATTTTTTAAATCAAAAAAATATGAGTTTAGAATTATTCACAGAACCAAAAATAGACGGGATATCTGCTACTCTCATTTATGAAAAAGGAGTTCTTATTCGTGGTTTATCCAGAGGTGACGGTGTCACAGGTGAAGATATTTTGGAAAATTTAAAAACTATATCTTCAATCCCAAAAAAAATTGATGCAACTGATGTGCCTGAGTTATTAGAAATTAGATGTGAAATTTTCATTGGAAAAAAAGATTTTCTAAAAATCAAAGAAAATTTTGCAAATCCTCGTAATGCAGCTGGAGGGTCTTTGAGACAAAAAAATCCGATTGAAACTTCAAAAATACCATTAAAATATTTTGCCTATGGATTTGGGGAAGTAAAACCAATGATATTTAAGAAACAATCCGAATTTTTAGATAAGATAAAAAATTGGAATTTTTCAACTAATCCTTTGTCGAAGTCAGTTAACGGGCTAGAGCAAATTGAAAATCAACATCGAAACATTGATCAACTAAGATCCTCACTTGATTATGATATTGATGGTCTAGTTTATAAAGTTAACGATATAAATTTACAAAAAAGACTGGGCAACACCTCTAACTCTCCTCGCTGGGCGATTGCATATAAATTTTCAGCTGAAAAGGCTTCAACAAAAATAAATGATATTGCTATCCAAGTTGGAAGAACAGGAGCTATTACTCCTGTAGCCAAAGTAGAACCTGTTACTGTTGGTGGTGTGGTTGTGTCGAATGCAACTTTACATAATGAGGATGAAATTGAAAGAAAAGATATTCGTGTAGGGGACACTATAACAATTCAAAGAGCGGGTGATGTAATTCCTCAAGTTGTATCTGTTGACTTTTCAAAAAGAAAAAAAAATTCTAAAAAATATGCTTTTCCAAAAAAATGTCTTTGCGGCGCAGAAACAAAGAAAGAACTCAGCAAAAGTACAAAGAAATATGACGCCGTAAGGAGATGTACAAAAGGATATGATTGTATTTTTACAGCTAAAGAAAAGCTGAAACATATAGTTTCAAAAGAAGCATTCAATATTGATGGACTAGGAAAAAAAGTAGTAGAACAATTATGGGATCTAGATTTAATAAAGGAACCATCCGATATATTTCAACTAAACTATAAAAAGATTGAAAAACTTGACGGTTGGGGAGAAATTTCAATTAATAATTTAAAAAAAGCTATAAAAAAATCTCAATTTATTACTTTAGATAAATTTATCTTTTCAATTGGAATAAGACATATAGGCCAAGAAAATGCAAAAATTTTGGCTGGATTTTTTGGTTCAATTGATGAATTTACAAAATTATTTGAATTAAAAAATAGAAAAAAATTATTAGTTAATTTATTAGATCTTGATGGAATAGGTGAAACACAAATAGAGTCGATAAACAATTTTTTTACAAATGAGACTAATACAAAAATTACTAAGAATTTAATAAATGAACTTAATTTTAAAAAATACTCTATACGAAATATTGATGGAAAATTTTCAAACAAAAAAATTATGTTTACAGGTGGTTTTAAAAATATGAGCAGGTCAGAAGCTAAGGCAATAGCTGAAAATAATGGAGGAAAAGTTTTAGGAACTATATCTAAAAAACTTGATTTTTTGATAGTAGGAGAATCTAAGCCTACTAAAAAAAAAATTGATCAGGCTAAACAATTAAATATAAAAATTATTCTAGAAAAAGAATGGAACAAAATTTTAAATAGCTGAACAAGCTTTTTTAAGTTCTAATAACTCTGTTTTGTTCATAGCATCTTTAAGATTGTAAAAAACTTTTTTATGATAGTTGTTAAGCCAATTTTTTTCACTTTTATTAAGAATTTTTTGATCAATCAAATCCTTATCAATTGGTGCCATTGTTAAATTTTCAAAATGTTTTTTATTTTTTTCCTTTTTTACGTAAACAAGATTTTCAATTCTTATTCCAAATTTATTCTTCTCATAGTAACCAGGTTCATTAGATACAATCATGCCTTCTTGAAACTTAACATTATTGTTTTTTGAAATTGCTTGGGGACCTTCATGAACATTTAAAAAATAACCTACACCGTGCCCTGTTCCGTGCTCATAATCTAAACCAATTTGATTTAAATACTTTCTAGCCTTGTTATCGATATTTGATCCAGTTGTACCTTTTTTTAACTGAAAATCTGCTACAGCAATGTGACCCTTTAAAACTCTTGTAAAAATATTTTTTATTCTATTGTTTGAATTTCTTAAAGAAATAGTTCTAGTTACGTCTGTAGTGCCGAATTCATATTGTCCTCCTGAATCGACTAAATAAATATCGCCGCTCTTTAATCTTCTATTGGTTTTTTCAGTTGCTTTATAATGAATAATCGCTCCATTAGGGCCAGAACCTGAAATTGTAGGAAAGCTCAAAAATTTAAATTTTTTATTTTTTTTCCTAAAATTATATAATTTATTAGAAGCACTTATTTCAGTAATTTTTTTTTTAAAAAAATTTTTTTTAAGCCATAATAAATATTTTGTTAAAGCAACTCCATCAAATATATGAGTTTTTTTAATATTTTCAATTTCCTTCTTACTTTTGATTGATTTAAAAAAATAAATAGGATCTGGATGATTTAATATCTTATTATTTTTTAAGATAACGCTTTCAAGTGAAAAAGAACAAGAATTTTTATCTATGATAAATTTTCTATTGTTAATTTTTGAAAGAAATTTATCAGAATAACTTATATCAACAAACTCAATGTTTTTATATTTTCTTTTTAAAGAATTGGACACTTTTTTTATGTCACAAAAAAATTTTAAATTTTTATTTTTATCAATTAAAATATAACTGTTTGGAATTGGTGTATATTTTGTATCTTTTCCTCTAATATTTAATAGCCATGCGCTATTCTCACTTGCTGATATGAAATGAAAATCAGCACCTTTTTTTTTCATGTAAGAAGACACTTTTTGAATTTTTGACTTGTAATTCAAGCCTACAGCATGATTGGGCATACTATAAAATTTATTTATATTTTTTTTTATATTTCTTTTCCAGATTTCATCAATTAAATTTTTCTTTAACGGTATAAATTTACATTTATTTTTTAAAAAGAAAATGCTGAGTGTTTTTTTTGTAAATAATCTAGGATCAAATCCTATTAATAGTTTTTTATTTTTAAGAATGTCATAAGGCATTTTATTTGGAAAAGTTATTATATCAAAAAATTTTCCACTTTGATTATTTGCCTGCAATGTATATCTTCCATCAACAAATAAATAATTTTTATTTTTAAGAATCAGTGAAAATCCATAAGAGCCTGAAAAATTAGAAATAAATTTCAGTCTATCGTTATAGTCAGGTAAATATTCTCCAAAAAATTGATCATTTTTTGGAATTATATACCCGTCTATTTTTTCTCTTTTTAAAGCTAATTTTAATTTTTTTATTTTTTCCATTTGAGCATTTTATTTTTTTTATACCTATCCCACCCAGGACTTCTAAACTCTTCATCAAATTCTATGGAGTTATCTTGGTTAAATTCAAAATCATCTTTTTCATAATTTCCTATTTCATTTTTTTCTACACTTTCATCTGGTATCTCGTTAATAAACCTCGAAGGCAATGTATCCATCCAGTCTCCATGATAAGCTCTTTTCATGGCAAATGATAAATAAGCCTCCTTTTTTGCTCTAGTTATTCCCACATATGCCAATCTTCTTTCTTCCTCCAGAGCGAAGTCTCCTTTTTCTTCTAAGGATTTTTGATGAGGAAATAAACCTTCTTCCCACCCAGGAAGAAAAACAACATTAAATTCCAAACCTTTAGCACCATGCATTGTCATTAGATTCACTTTTGCACCCTCCCATTCTTGATCAATAGAAGTGGCTAAAGCAACGTGTTCAAGAAAATTTTGTAAATTATCATAATCTTGCATTGCTCTGAGCAGCTCTTTTATATTTTCTAAACGGTTTTCATTTTCTAAATCTTTTTTATTTTTTAACATTGATGAATATCCTGACTCATCTAAAACTAATTTTAATAGGTCAAAATGTTTCATTTTTAGCGAGTCATTTCGCCATTTATGTATCATATTAACCAATTGATGAAGCGCCGTTTTAATTTTCGGTTTAAATTCATTTTTTTCTATAATTTTAATGATGGAATCTTCAAGACATAATTTATTAATCTTACCAAACGTGTAAATTTGGTTTAGCGTGCTTTCACCAACTCCTCTTTTAGGCACACCAATAACTCTCTCTAAGGCTAAATCATCAAATTTTTGATTTATAATCCTTAAATAAGATACCGCATCTTTGATTTCTGCTCTTTCATAAAATTTTATGCCCCCAAGAACTCTATACCCGATACCGACTTGAAGAAATCTTTCCTCAAATTCTCTGGTCTGATAAATAGCTCTAACAAGTATTGAAACGTCATTAAGAGAATATTTTTTTTTGATTTTTTTTTCAATTATGTCACTTACGCCCTGAGCTTCTTCTTTGCCTGTTCTATAGCAATTTAGTTTCACTAATTCACCTTGACTAGCAGAAGACCATAACTTTTTTCCTACTCTATTAGAATTATTTGAAATTAAATTAGAAGCAGTTTCCAGTATGTTTTTTGTAGATCTATAGTTTTGTTCTAATTTGAAAACTTTACAATTTTTATAAATTTGATCAAATGTAAGAAAATTTTTAATTTCTGCACCTCTCCAACTATAAATTGATTGATCATCATCACCAACGCAACAAATATTTTCATTTTCATTTACTAATAAATTTAGCCATTTATTTTGGATAAAATTTGTATCTTGAAACTCGTCAACTAAAATGTATTTAAAATTTTTTTTGTATATTTCCCTTATATCTTTATGCTCTTCGAAGAGCTTAACACAAAATAAAATTAAATCTCCAAAATCAAATGCATTTAACTCTTTTGTCTTTTTTTGATAAATTTCATAAACTTTTAAAATTGATTTAATTACAGCGCTAGATTTTCCAAGTTTGACATCTTTTGGTAAGAGACCTTTATTTTTCCATTGATCAATGTGATACATAATTAATTGAGGTGAGAATTTTTTAGCATCCAAATCTTCACCTTTTACAATATTTCGAATTAATTTTTTTTGATCATCTGTATCCAAAATTGTAAAATTGCTTTTGTATTCTAAGGCTTCGGCATGTCTTCTTAAGAATTTTACACTTATGGAATGAAAAGTACCCAGCCATGGCACTGCATTTGAAGTCCCTTTAACGTACTGCATAACTCTGTTTTGCATTTCTTTTGCAGCTTTATTAGTAAACGTCACGCATAAAATTTGATTAGGCCAGGCTTTATTTTTATTAATTATATGTATTAATCTTGTAGTTAGGACTCTAGTTTTTCCTGAACCTGCACCTGCTACTATAAGGTTAGGTCCTTCCGTACTAAGAACTGCTTCTTTTTGTTCTTTGTTAAGGTTTTTAATTAAGTTATCTATGCTATTCATAAAAGAAAAATTTCATTTATATACTAGTTACAAAAACAAAAATGTTAAATAAATTATACAAAACAATTCACAACAAGTATTCGAGTTTTTTTAATTTTATTTTTTTTCTAAGATATTTACTCCTTATATTTGTTATTTCAATTGCATTATTTTTAAATATTCCAAAGTTTTTTAATTATGAAAAAAGAACTAAAGTTATTAATGATTTTTTATTCACAAATTACAATTATAAAATAGCTAGTTTTGATGAAGTAGATTTTATTGCTTTACCGATCCCAAAATTAGAATTTAAAAATGTAGAAATTAATCACGTAAATTCTTCACAACCTTTTTTTGTTAGGAGTTTGAGAATACATCCAAGACTTTTTAGTATTTATAATTTTGAAAATTATCAAGCCAACAAAATAGTATTTAAAGATAACAATATCGTTTTAAAAGCGTCAGCTTTAAACTCATTTATTAAAGAGCTATTTAATCAAAAGAAAAAATTAATTTTTGATAAGACTAAGATACAAGTTATCGAAGAAAAAAAATTAATACTTAAATTAATTGATGTTAAATTTGCAAATTATGGATACAGCAAAAATATAATTACTGGAAAAATATTTGAAAAGAAATTCAAAATAGAAATAAACAACAATAATAAAAATATAAAATTCAATTTATTTAATAGCGGGATTAGCGCAGATATCAATTTTGACATTAATCAACAGCCGGACACAAAAAGTGGTGTTTTCAGAGCAAAAATACTTAACTCGAATTTAAAATTAAATTTTAATTATAATAAAAAACTATTAAAAATTTACAACTCTTACTTTAGACATAAAAATCTCTCGTTCAATAACGATGTCACAATTGTATTAGATCCTTTTTCAGAAATTAACTCCATATTAGAGATTAATGAATTCAACACTGATATAATTAAAAAAATTAATTTTGACCGCTTATTAAAGGAAAAGGATCTTATTAAAAAAATTAATATTAAAAATACAATTAATTTTAAATCTAAAAAATTTACTCGAAGTTTAATAGATGAATTAAATCTCCAAGTTGATTTAGCTTATGGAAGAGTAAATTATAAAAAAAAATTTTTAATTTCAGACAGTGTACTTAAGTGTGATGGAAGTATTAATATTTTAGAGGAATATCCATTAATATTTTTTAGTTGTTCAATTTCATCCGATAGTAAAAAAAATTTTTTAAAAGAATTTGCAATTAAAACAAAAGAAAAAGATAAAAAATTTAATTTAAATTTTGAAGGAAATTTAAATGTATTGAATAAAAAAATAAATTTTGAAAATGTTTTACTTAATGAAAGCTACATAGCTTCAAAAGAAGACTTAAGTTATTATAAAATATCTTTTGAAAAAATTCTTTTTAACAAAAATTTTATTGAAATTTTTGATTTGAAAAAAATTAAAAAATTTATTTTAGAAATATCTTAAACTATTTAGGTTTAGTCATTTTTAAAGGACTCATGATTTTATCGTATTCCTTTTCTTTAATTAACCCTGCTTTGATAACTTCTTGTTTTAAAGTTGTTCCATTTTTGTGAGCAGACTTTGCTATTTGAGCTGCTTTATCATAACCTATTGTAGGAGCTAAGGCAGTAACTAGCATTAATGAATTATCTAACAAATGTTTAATTCTTTTTTTGTCTGCTTTAATACCTTTAACACAATACATCGCAAAAGTTTTTGAAGAGTCGCTCATGATTTCAATGGATTGTAAAATATTATGTATGATTAGAGGTTTGAAAACATTTAATTCGAAATGACCATGAGATCCAGCCATGGTGATACCATTATGATTACCGATAACTTTTACACAAACCATAGTAACCGCTTCTGATTGGGTTGGATTGACTTTACCAGGCATGATAGAAGAACCAGGTTCGTTCGAAGGAAGAATTAATTCTCCATAACCTGCTCTAGGTCCTGAACCAAGAAATCTTATATCATTTGCAATTTTCATTAAACATACTGCAGTGGTATTTAGTGTCCCTGAAAAATTTACAATTTCATCGTGTGCAGCTAAGGCTGCAAATTTATTTGTCGCTGGTTTAAAAGGAATTTTAGTAATTTTACTAATCTCTTTGATAATTTTTTTATCAAAATTTTTTTTAGTGTTAAGACCAGTTCCAACAGCAGTTCCACCTTGAGCTAAATTGTGTATTTCTTTCAAAGCAGTCTCAATTCTGATTATGCATTTTTTTAGTTGGGCGTGATAGCCTGAAAATTCCTGACCTAAAGTCAAAGGAGTTGCATCCTGCAAATGAGTTCTTCCCACTTTTACGATTTTTTTAAATTCTATGGTTTTTTTTGCCAATTCTTTTTCTAGAAGTTTTAAAGAGGGCAGTAGTTTTTCTTTTGTCTTTAACGCTATTGCAATGTGCATAGCGGTAGGGAAAACATCGTTTGTTGATTGAGATTTATTTACATGATCATTTGGATGAACTGGTTTTTTTGATCCCAGTTTCCCTCCCATCATTTGAATAGCTCTATTAGCGATTACCTCATTTACATTCATATTAGTTTGAGTACCAGAACCTGTTTGCCAGACCTTTAAAGGAAAATGATTGTCATGTTTTCCTTTTATAACTTCCTCAGCAGCTTTAATAATATACTTGCTAATTTTAGGGTTTAAATCTTTGTTTCTAGTGTTGACGATTGCTGCAGCTTTTTTAATAATTGCGATAGAGTGAATTACTAAAGGTCTGACTAAAAAATCTCCAATATTAAAGTATTTGTTAGATCTTTCTGTTGAAGCTCCCCAATACTTATCACCAGGAACTCTAATTTTTCCAATACTATCAAATTCTGTTCTGTATTTCATTTTTGAATCATGGCTATAATACACTTTTA
>MDTB01008040.1_pt1 | contig 27274 bp, 24 predicted proteins | sample 811161 | NCBI WGS metagenome assembly MDTB01 (sample SAMN05326650, study PRJNA326480) | marine metagenome | isolation source: seawater | place: Mediterranean Sea | collected 2009 | reverse complement strand
TGATCATGCGTAATAAATATAATCGTCCTAGAATGTGATTTATTTGAACATACAGATAAAATATGCTGGCTTGAGGCAATATCTAAGGCGGATGTCGCTTCATCGAAAAGCATAATTGGGGCATCTTTAAGAAAGGCGCGAGCGATGGCAATGCGTTGCCTTTGCCCTCCGGATAAAGTACTACCCTGCTCCCCGACAATCGTAGCAAAACCGTTGGGAAACTTCTCGATAAATTCAAAGGCATTCGCTTCTTTAGCTGCTTTTATGACTGCCTCGTCGCTAGCCTTAGGGTCACCAACTCGAATGTTTTCCATGATCGTATCATGAAAGAGCAAAGGCATCTGAGGCACATAGGCGATATGTTGCCTCAACTCACTGGGATCATAGTCAGCAACATCCACACCATCGAGTAAAATTCGACCCTGAGTGGGATCAAATAGACGCAAAATTAAATTAACCAATGTGGATTTACCCGAACCACTTTTACCCGAAAGTACAAATGGTGCACCCTTTTCAATAGTACAATTTACTCCATCCAAAACTGGAACGCCCGTTTCATAAGCAAAAGATACATTCACAAATTTAATAGAACCTGCAACATTCTTGGGCATAACTTTATTTGCCGGCAATGGCTCTGTGCCTCTTTCTGGGATAGCCTCAAATTTTAAAATACGCTGCAGGCGCAATAAAGGTCCCTCTAGTTGACGCATCAGACCGTGCATTTGCCCCAAGCGCTTAATCGGCCCATAAGCCATGTACAAGGCGAGAAATAAGGCAAAAAATTCCTCCTGTTGCATGCCATTTTTGACGCCTAAATACAAGGCGAGCCCAAAGCCTATACTGGAAATAAATTCAATACTCGGAGAAATCATTAAACTGGAGCGAACGCTTTTAATGGTGAAAGTAAAAAATTTATCAAGCAGTTCAGAAAATTGCTTTTTCTGTCGCTTTTCCAAATTAAACGCACGGATTTCAATTGGCGATTGCACAGTTTCTATGACTAAAGAATTCAGCCGTTCACCCACCTGAACTAACTGCTTTGAACGCTTCGACAAATACTTGGCAATTTGCCGAATGGGAAAAATTAATAGGGGTACAGAGAGCACAGCAATGAACGCCACTGAAAAGCTTTCACTGGTGATGGATTTGTAAATCAAAAAGCCGATTGCGGATAACAAGGTTAGGGGTTGCTTTATGATATCATTACTCATATCGACCACCACACGCCTGATCTCATTGGGGTAATGGAGCACACTGGCAATAATTTCTCCAGTTTGATTTTTCTTAAAGAAAGAAAAAGGTAATTCTTGGATTTTAGAAAAGGTCTCCTTTTGTAAGTCTTGAACCACGGAGATACCTGCATAATTCATAAAATAGCCATTCGCCCAACCCGACACTGTTCGAATCAAAATCATTAAGGGAATTGCCAGAGAACACAGAATTAGGAAACCGCCCCCGACATCATTAGCAAAAAATCTTTCAACTATATAACGAAGCCAAGCCGGAGCTCCTTCAACATTACCAAAAAGGATTGGAATGACAATTTCAGCAATAAACGGTAAGCCAAAACCACTGGACAAGGAAAAGATGACACCAAAAATCAAACCAAGAGCAAAACGCCCCCAAACATTCTTAAGGTATTTAAAATATGGTAAAAATTTTTTTAATGCTTCCATAACAGTTATTCAATGAAGCTATAAGATCACACTAGAACTAGAAGCTAATAGCATGCAATGAAAATTCAGGAAGGGCGTTCATTGCTTATAGCGATCCTGGAAGAAAAAGTAGTTCGTTGGATCATTGGCAATCATCTGCTCGAGAAAAGTGTTCATACAGCGTAAAAATTCAGCCTGTTTTTCCTCTGTATCACTGTTCTCTGTATCTATGTTGAAATCAGGGAACTCCCGAAAGTCAATTTCCCACTCCTTGCGACCCACTTTGCGGAACAGGGAAAATACAGGTACGGCACCTGTCATCTTTATTAATTTTAGGGGAATCGTCGTACTAGAAGCAAGCTTGTTAAACAAGGGAACTCGCTCGCCCTGCGTCAGCCGCATATCCATAGCAACTAAGAGCACCCCACTCATTTTGAGAAAACGAGTTATCGCGATAAAGCCATCCTCTCGACTGAATAATTGACAACCATTGGATTCTCGAAGTCGCCTAAACCATCGATCAATCAGTGGATTAACCAAGGGTCGATAAATTGCGCCAATGCGTTTTTCACCAGATAAATGATCTCCCAATAATTGGGGCAATAAGGATAAATTTTCCCAAGGACCGTAATGAGCAAATAAGATTACGAGGCTTTTATTCTCCTGAACTACCTTTTCTAAGACTTCACTATTTTTAAGATGCAGGTGTTTTCTTATCATCGCTTTAGGCTTAGACATAAGGACTAATGAGAAGATAAAATTTTCTGCATTTTGAATAAAAATACTTTTAGCTAAATCGGCATCTCCTCGCTTCAGGTAGGCATTGGATAAGCCTTCTGTCTGAGCCCACGCCTTCAGGGTTTGAATATTTTCCAAAACTATCTTTCGTCGTTTGGGGAAGGCGATGTAAATTCCGTAGCCGAAGCATCGCCCCAGAGCAAGACTGACACTCAAGGGCAAAGAAACAAAAAAACGATGGACAGAATAGACGATACAGAAAATCAATCGACGACTTATGCGCATCCGTTTACTATCTTTAGTCCCCATTTCTTTTACCCCTCAGATGTTCGTCCATTTGAGAACCATTTATCCTTTATCTTCAAAGCACAGCGCTCTGCCTCATTTAAATACGGATGCGATTGTAAAACTTCGAGATCCAAGCTTGGGTCGAGCTGAAGAGAAGCCCCATCAACTAGCGCTTGGACGCACTTACAAATACGGCTATTTGTTCGCTGAGCACGCAGTGAAATTAAGCCCACCTCGCCTCCTGAAGTCATCGCCTCATAGAGCATCGAAACACTATCCGCTGTCACCCAAATTCGACTAGCAATCTTCATGCGTGTCTGCACCCAAGATGAATCCGTGTCGGAAAAAGCCGTGAATTGAAAATTCGGATAGCTCAATGCCTTCAATCGTTCCACGATGGTGCGGGTACTTCTTCGTGAACTGGATAGCTCCCATTGAATCCTTGGATTGGCTTCGATCAAGGATACGATTTGTTGAAAGACTGATTCATCATCCCAATGAAAATGCTTAGAGGGACCCCCGACTAAAATAAGACCACGATTGAGGAGGCTGTCATTCGAGTATTGAACTTTATTCAAAACACCCCTTGTAACCCAGACATTGGACCGAGTACTCAGCCCGCTGGAGTCTTCGCAGTCGTGGGATGGAATCAATAACAGATCAAATAGTAGGCTGGGGAGCGAGGGTCGCATTAAGACTACCGTTTTCCCTCCAAATAATGCACGAGCGAGCAAGAGCCATAGATGGGTCTTATGGCCTGCTCCAATCAATAAATCAGGTGGAGGCATATTTTTCCAAGGCCAGAACTTAGCAGATAAGCATTTTAATTTAAGCAAGAATAAGCATAAGCCATCATCTATACTAAGGCTGTGTACACTCAGGCGATGCACCTTGTTTAATGCAGTGACCAAACCTTCGATTTGGCTCTCATGGCCCGGCTTGCCATCTTTGAATAACCAAAGGGTCAAGGGTCTCTGCAAGCTCGATCGGGCTGTATTAGGAATAGGATTCACGCTAAATAAAATCTTAGCTAACAAAAATACTTAATTGTACTGGCATACTTAATTGTACTGATAATGCACTGCGGTATTGACCCTTCTTCTGTAAATAATAACACTGTAAAAATGACTGATGTCGAGCATGAAAGCCAAATACCTCGGCCCAAAAACTCAACTGAATCTTCTAAGGAGACTTTTCCGAATAAAGATTCCAAAATCACTCCGCCTGAGCAATGGGTCGATCTATATGGGGATTATCTTTATCGTTACGCTCTTTCTCGACTTAAAAATCCGGATCAGGCCTCTGATTGCGTGCAAGATACTTTTTTAGCCGGAATCAAATCCTTAGAAAAATTTGATGGACGCATGGATATAAAATTTTGGCTCAGGGGAATCATGCGCAATAAAATTGTTGACCAAATTAGAAAATCCATCCGTTCCCAAATGGTCGATATCGAAAAAGAAGATGAGGCTCTAATGGAGAGTTTTTGGTTCAAATATAGCGGTATTGCAACTACCAACCCCGACCCATGGGAGTTTAATCCCAGAAAACACTATGATAATCAAGAATTTTGGATCGTCTTTCAAGAATGTGTAGAAAATCTTAAAAGTCCTCAAAAAGAAGCATTTATTCTTAAAATGCTTGAAGATCAATCAACTGAAGAAATCTGTAAGGAAATGGATATTTCTCCGAACTATCTATGGGTCTTATTACACAGAGCCCGTGAGCAACTTAAACTATTGCTCACAGAAAAATGGCTCAAACGCGACTCACATTGACTCTAATTATGTTCACTTGCAAACAAGTATCCGATTCTTTAAACAAAGCACACTTCCACTCTTTACCCAAATGGAAGCAATGCATGATTAAACTGCATGTTAAGTTCTGCACATTTTGTGGAAAATATAACACTCAAGTTATTGAAAATCACGAAATGTGTCAGCATTTCCGACAAAATGAGTCTAAAGTTAACGATACCCGCTTTTCAGAGGAAACATTGAACGAATCTAATAAATCAGCCTTGAAAGCAAAAATTCAAGAAATCATTGAATCAAAGTAGAAAACCACGCTCGGTAAGTTAACTTCGACTGAGTTGAATTTTATACTCCACCGAATCGAGCAAAGCCTCCCAAGCGGCAGCGATGATATTATCACTCGCACCCACGGTACCCCAGATAGAATCTCCATCTGTTGACTCGATATGTACACGAATAATTGCGTCCGTACCCTGTTTATTCTCTAAAATACGCACTTTAAAATCCCGTAAACGCACATCCTTTATTTCTGGGAATACTGGTGCAATCGCCTTGTTTAAAGCCTCATTTAAAGCATCGACCGGACCACTCGCTTCCGCCACAGTATGGTGGACAGTATCGCCCACCTTAATTTGCACCGAAGCTTCGGAAACAATGCGACCCAAATCGACTTGATCGCTGACGGTGACCCGATAAGCGATCAACTCGATTGCGCTTTCCTCACCCTTTAGGTATTTATTCAAGAGAAGTTTTAACGACGCATCCGCCGCCTCGTACTCGTAGCCCTTAAATTCCATTTCTTTAAGACTACTCAAAAATTCCTTCAATTCAGGAGAACGCGCATCTAAGTCGAGCCCTATTTCCTTAGCCTTCATCATAATACTACTTCGACCCGACATGTCTGAAACAAGGACGCGTGTTTTATTTCCAACAAGTTCCGGTTCAATATGCTCGTAACTGTGCTTTACTTTTGCCGCAGCATCAGCGTGTACCCCACCCTTATGAGCAAAAGAGCTGATCCCAACAAAAGGTGCTTTGGAATTTGAGGACTGATTCGACATCTCGTCAACAAAGAGCGATAAAGCTCGCAAGTCTTTCAAATTATCAGAGCAATTCAGCGAACGACCCATTTTTAAAATCAAATTAGGAATGATTGTAGTCAAATTCGCATTACCATTGCGCTCGCCGATTCCGTTAATCGTACCTTGAACCAACACTGCCCCAGATTCAATACCCGCCAAGGAAACGGCAACCCCGAGACCTGAATCATTGTGACAATGCACGCCGATCGGACTATCCGGCAAAGCAGACTTAACTTGAGAAACAATCGCCTTAACCTCTTCAACCAAACAACCCCCATTCGTATCACAGAGCGACAAATTAGACGCGCCACCCCTTTGAGCGGCCTTGAGCGTTTCAATCGCATATTCTGGGTTATCCTTAAAACCATCAAAAAAATGTTCCGCATCATAGATGACCTTTTTACCCTGCTCGGACAAAAAGTGCACCGAATCTTCTATCATCTTTAAATTTTCCTCGGCAGTAGTCCGTAAAATTTCAGTGACGTGGAGGAGCCACGATTTTCCAAATATAGTCACCACTGGCGTATCCGCATCGATCAGTAATTTTAGTTGTGGATCCTCCTTGGCAGAAAGGCTTGCGCGACGCGTAGAACCAAAGGCAACAATCTGTGCATGGGACAAATTTAATTGCTTAGCTTCTTCAAAAAACGCCATATCCCGAGGATTTGATCCCGGCCAACCACCCTCAATATAGTCTACGCCAAATTGATCCAATTTTTCCGCAATGCGCAACTTAGCTGCAACGGTAAAAGAGACACCCTCACCTTGAGAACCATCTCGCAAAGTGGTATCATAGATTTCGACGTGATTTTCAGACATGACTAATGGAAGTTATAATTAAAAGAATCCGCCATTGAATAAGAATCTGCAAAAAATACAATCATTGTTTTAGCATCGCATTGTGCCTTTTGAGATGCCGGGAGAAGGAACGCATCACCCTCAAATGCAATACCGCTTGTGTCGAAGAATAAATCCACCATGGAAGGACCGGAGCATAGCCATGTATAGCTGCAATCAAACAATTATTATCGGGAAAGAGACGAAATTCAAATCGCCCCTTTGGCTCAACTGTTCGCATCAAACAGCCGCCCGATATGTAGAAAGCACTACGCTTTAAATTGGCGGTACTGTAGGGAGTTGGAGTTAACTCCAACAAAAGCAGAGAACCAAAAAAATAAAAACAGATTTTCCCCTCCTTAGTATTCTTGGCAGAAATAATTCCGACAAACTTGCGTGTGAGCCACTCACTGTATTCGCGAGCAACTTGTTGTGAATTCCATCCCAATGGCAAGGGCATGCGTTGCACCGAACGCACCCGACACTCCTTTTGCAATTCAATACAATCTTTTTTCTGAGTCACGCTCCTCGGATTCGGCTTGGGGCTTCCCGTTTCCGTAACCGACAATTCAAAAGATCGATCAAAGCTCGTCAAACCCGATTCCAAAGACTTCGACAGCGGGTTTTCGCGCGATCGCAAATCGTGAATTAAACTTTTTTGTAAGGGCTCCGCAAGCGCTATAGGCACCCCGCCCAATAAAGACAGCCAATGCTTTGAAACAAAAAAGAAATTAAAAGGAATTGAAAAAGCAAAAAAGGAACGACCTAGCTTTTTAGCCACACGATGAACTAATTCTTTGTAGCTCATCGGTCGGTGCCCAGTTAAGTCATAGGTATCCCCCTGGAATTTCGGTTCAGCTAAAGACAAACGAAAGGCACGACAAACATCATTGATATCAATAGACTGGGTCGCAGACTGCGTCCAAGCTGGAAAGATCATCACCGGCAAGCGACGAACTAAATTAATCAATATAGAAAAAGAAGAGCCCCCTGGACCAAATATAATTCCCGCGCGCAAAACCGTCACTTTAATCGTCCGACTGCGCAAGACCGATTCCACCTCTAAGCGACTCTTCAAATGAGAGGACCATTGACTCTCTGACTCATCGGGCATAATTCCACTCAAGTAAATCACATGCTCTAGGCCTGCTTCCTCGGCAGCTCGGATGAAATTGTCAGCGAGCAATAAATCCAAATCGCGAAAATTCCCTTGGCACAGACGACTAGAAGGTGCCATAGAATGGACTAAATAAATACCGTAACGGCAACCCTGCAAGGCTTCCGTCACCTTCGGCAAGGAATAGAGATCGCATTTCACCCACTCGGTCGAATGCTTACCTGCATTCTCTTGGGCGATATTTGTACTCCGAGTCAACCCCCGAAAGCGGAAATCCGAACTGAGTTTCCGCCTCAAATGCGAGCCAACAAAACCGCTACCACCAGCAACAGCAACAAGCGGTAAATTATTTGTTTCATGATTAAGCACAGACAAAGAATAAAGCCTCGAGCGATAAAATTGCAAACTCCGTCAAAAAATCCAAACTAAAAAAAATCATACCCCAGCATCATCTGCCATTAATACTGCACCCTGAGATGACTCAGCTAAGTGATTAAATTTTTATAAATAAAGTTGAATTTTTAAAATATTTACTCAATACCAAGGAGCTAACATTGCATTTTATCAATTTCTTAAACCATGACAGATCTAAATAAATACAGAAATATTGGCATTTTCGCCCACGTTGATGCCGGTAAAACGACTACGACTGAGCGTATTCTTAAATTGACAGGAAAGATTCACAAGCTCGGCGAGGTGCATGATGGTGCTGCTACCACAGACTTCATGGAACAAGAACAGGAACGCGGTATCACCATTCAATCCGCTGCCACTACTTGCTTCTGGCCAGGAAGCTCCCAGCAATTTGAGCCCCATCGCTTCAACATTATCGATACCCCAGGGCACGTTGACTTTACAGTTGAAGTATATCGTTCACTCAAGGTTCTAGATGGTGGAATCGGAGTATTTTGCGGATCTGGAGGCGTAGAGCCTCAATCGGAAACAAACTGGCGTTACGCCAATGACTCAGAAGTCGCTCGTTTGATCTATGTCAATAAACTCGATCGAATTGGTGCTGACTTTTACAAAGTAGTCGAACAAGTGAAAACAGTACTCGGTGCCAACGCACTGGTCATGGTTTTGCCAATTGGTCAAGAAAGTGAGCTTCAAGGCGTTATCGATCTCTTGACTCGCAAGGCGTGGATTTGGGATGATTCAGGTAATCCAGAAAACTATGAAATCACTGATGTCCCTGCAGATATGGCAGATACGGTTGAAGAATGGCGTGAAAAATTAATCGAAACAGCAGTAGAGCAAGATGATGCAGCGATGGAATCTTATCTCAACGGCGATGAGCCCAGCTTAGAAGTCATCAAAAAATGTATTCGCAAGGGCACTCGTGAACTCGCTTTTTTCCCCACATACTGTGGATCTTCATTCAAAAACAAAGGGGTACAACTCATCCTCGATGCAGTAGTGGACTACCTGCCCGATCCGACAGAGGTCAAGCCACAACCCGAAGTCGATCCAGAAGGGAATGAAACGGGAGAAGTTGCCAAGGTCGATCCCAACCTTCCCTTGAGAGCTCTCGCATTCAAAATCATGGACGATAAATATGGAGCACTCACCTTTACTCGTGTTTACTCTGGAAAAATTGAAAAAGGTATGTCTGTCCTTAACACCTTTACCGGAAAAACTGAGCGTATTGGCAGAATCATAGAAATGCATGCGGATGATCGAAGCGAAGTTGAATCTGCGCAAGCAGGAGATATTGTCGCCTTGCTCGGAATGAAAAGTGTCCAAACCGGACACACGCTCAGCGACCCAGACAAGCCCGCTACCCTAGAGCCCATGGTTTTCCCAGATCCAGTTATATCAATTGCCGTCAAACCAAAAGACAAAGGACAGGCAGAAAAATTGGGTACAGCCATTGGTAAAATGGTAGCTGAAGATCCCTCTTTTCAAGTTGAGACTGACGAAGATTCAGGCGAGACCATTCTCAAAGGTATGGGCGAGCTCCACCTCGATATTAAAGTAGACATTCTGAAAAGAACCTACGGTGTTGAAGCAGAAATAGGTAAACCACAAGTCGCTTACCGTGAAACAATCACTGTACCAGTGAACGATTCCTACACCCACAAGAAACAATCTGGTGGATCAGGACAATTCGCGAAAGTGGATTACACGATTGAGCCACTGGAAGCAGGTTCAGGCTTTGAATTTGAGTCGAAAGTAGTCGGAGGTAATGTACCGAGAGAATTTTGGCCCGCTGTAGAAAAAGGCTTTAAAAATTCTTGCGAAAAAGGAGTTCTCGCTGGTTACCCAACCGTAGACATAAAGGTCACCCTCAGCGACGGAGCCTTCCACGCAGTTGACTCTTCGGCCGTTGCCTTCGAAATTGCTTCGAGAGCTGCCTATCGTCAATCCGTCCCTAAAGGCAATCCTGACATCTTAGAACCGATCATGAAAATTGATGTTTTCTGCGGTGAAGAAAATATGGGGGATGTGATCGGAGATCTCAATCGCCGTCGTGGCATGATTAAAAGTCAAGAACCCGCCTCCACTGGCGTTCGTATTAAGGCCGACGCTCCGCTCAGCGAAATGTTTGGCTACATTGGAAACTTGAGAACCATGACCTCCGGACGCGGACAATTCTCTATGGAGTTCTCACACTATGCTGCCACTCCTAAGACCGTTGCCGAAACCGTGATCAAGGAAGCCCAAGAACGCGAAGCGGCGAAAAAGAAATAAGTACCCGAGCACAAAACTCACTACATAACTTTCAAAGCCCTTAGTTCACTAAGGGCTTTTTTCATCATGAACACATGGCTTTCGCAAAAAAATGAAAAATTGATGAAAACCCTATTTAAAGGATTGCACTTTAGAAGGCTCTTTGGCATTCCAATTTCTTGAATCAAATTATTCTCTACCACGCTCGGAAAAATTAATGAACATCCACGAATACCAAGCAAAAGCACTACTCGATCAGTACCAAGTGCCCGTTCCAAAAGGTGCTTCCGCTCAGTCTGAGGCAGGCATCGACCGTGCTCTTGAAAGCCTAGACGGAAGCCAAACCCTAGTTGTTAAGGCACAAATTCACGCCGGCGGACGCGGGAAAGGAACCTTTACCGACGGATTCAAAGGTGGGGTACAACTCTGCGAGAATCCAGCGCAAGCTAAATCAACGGCCTTAAAAATGCTCGGCAATCACCTCGTCACTAAACAAACTGGGCCCGCAGGACGAAAGGTACAAACTGTTTATTTTACTGAAGCCTGTGACATTGCTCATGAATATTACCTCGCCCTACTCCTAGATCGTGAGAGTGCACAAGCCGTGATCATCGCGTCGACCGAGGGTGGGATGGATATCGAAACCGTCGCCGAACAAACGCCGGAAAAAATCATTCGAGTCAGTGTTTCCATCGACCTTGGTCTCAAGCCACACCACTGCCGGAGCGTTGCCTTCAAACTAGGACTGGAGGGCAAACAAGTTAAAGAATTGAATCAAATTTTAAACGGACTCTACCGACTCTTCATCGAAAAAAATGCGGAATTGATTGAAATCAATCCACTAGTTACCAACAAAGAAGGTTCTCTTATCGCTCTCGATGCCAAAGTTAGCGTCGACAGCAATGCCCTCTACAAAAACCCCGACATCGCAGAGCTTCGCGATACCAACGAAGAAGATCCCAAAGAAGTAGAAGCCTCTTCCTATAATTTAAACTATATTGCTCTCGAAGGTAATATTGCCTGTATGGTCAACGGTGCGGGATTGGCGATGGCGACCATGGATATCATCAAATCCTATGGAGGCGAACCCGCAAACTTCCTCGATGTAGGCGGTGGAGCGAATGAGGATCAAGTCACGGCTGCCTTTAAAATCATCCTCTCAGATTCCAATGTGCAAGGTATACTGGTCAATATTTTTGGTGGAATTATGCAATGCGATATCATTGCTCGAGGTATTGTCTCTGCGGCAAAAAATGTCTCGCTCTCCGTGCCCCTCGTCGTTCGTCTTGAGGGCACTAATGTCGAAGCAGGTAAAACTATTTTAAAGGAAAGTGGCCTTGAATTAATTCCTGCAGACAGCCTTGCTGAAGCAGCAGAAATCATCACTCAAACCGTCGCCCAAGTCCGAGCCTAGGTTCTGTAAGATCCAAAAACCAAAAAAGAAATTCTATGAGTATATTAGTCGATAAGCATACGCGTTTAGTCGTTCAAGGTATCACGGGAAAAGCCGGAACTTTCCATACCCAGCAATGTATTGAATACGGCACACAGGTAGTCGCTGGTGTCACACCGGGTAAAGGGGGACAAATTTGGGAAAATTCTGTACCCATTTGTAATACGGTGCGCGATGCGGTGGAGCAAGCGGGTGCAAACACCTCTGTCATATATGTACCCCCACCTTTTGCTGCTGATTCTATTTTAGAAGCAATCGATGCTGGCATTGAACTGGTTATTTGTATTACTGAAGGCATCCCTGTCCAAGACATGGCTGAAGTGCGCCACAAACTCAACCAAGCTACCGTATCGACGCGCTTAATTGGTCCAAACTGCCCTGGCATCATCACACCAGGACAGTGTAAAATTGGCATCATGCCCGGCTACATTCACAAAGAAGGTCGTGTCGGAGTAGTTTCCCGCTCAGGCACACTCACCTACGAAGCCGTTTGGCAGTTAACGCAAAAAGGGCTTGGACAAAGCACGTGTATCGGCATTGGTGGCGACCCAATCAACGGCACCTCTCAGAAAGATGCCATTCAATTATTCAATGAAGATCCCGACACCGATGCCATCATAATGATTGGCGAGATCGGAGGCACTGCAGAAGAAGAAGCCTGCCAATACATCAAAGAATTCGTTTCCAAGCCTGTAGCTGGATTTATAGCCGGTGCATCCGCACCCAAAGGTAGGACCATGGGGCATGCCGGAGCTATCGTATCTGAGAGCGGCACGGGAACGGCAGAAGCAAAATTTGCTGCAATGGAGGAAGCCGGAGTGGCCATTGCCACTAATCCATCAAAAATTGCCGATGCCTTAATGACTTGCTATTCAGCCTAAGAGCTACACCGCTAAACAGTTTACTACTTAAGAATTTACCATTTTTTGAGTCCTCTCAATAAAACCTAGATTATGAAAACTATAAAATTCGCAGTCCTACCTGGAGACGGAATCGGCCCCGAAGTCATGGCCGTCACTCTTAAAGTACTCAAGGCAGTGGGTGAGCGCTACGACTTTTCTCTCGATTTCGAAGAAGCCGATATCGGAGGGATTGCCATCGACAATCACGGTACCGCTTTCCCCGATTCAACCCATGCCCTTTGCCAAGCAGCCGACGCCATTTTATTTGGCTCTGTGGGCGGCCCAAAATGGGAATCCTTACCCCCGGTAGAACAACCCGAACGAGCCGCTCTGCTACCCATACGCAAAGCTTTTTCTCTCTACGCTAACATAAGGCCTGGCCTCCTCTACGCAGAACTCTCTGAGGCCTCTCCCCTAAAAAACAACCGTATTCCCTCAGGCATCGACCTTGTCTGTATCCGTGAACTGACCGGTGGTATCTACTTTGGACAGCCCAAATCAACCTATGAAGAAGACGGCGAAAGCGTGGCCATTGATACTATGGTCTACAAAACCAGTGAGATTGAACGGATTGCTAAAGTTGCCATTGATACGGCTAGAGCTCGTGGAAATAAAGTCTGCTCTGTTGATAAAGCAAATGTTTTGGAAACCTCAGTTCTTTGGCGAAAGGTGGTCAGTAAGTATTTTGCAGAGCACGCCCCCGATGTAGAGCTCAGCCATATGTATGTTGACAACGCCGCCATGCAACTTGCTCGGGACCCAAACCAATTTGATGTCCTCTTCACTGAAAATATGTTTGGTGATATCCTTTCCGATGAAATGGGAGTGATTTGCGGCTCTCTCGGTATGTTGGCATCTGCCAGCCTCGGTGCGACTGTGAACCGTTTAGACTTACCCTTTGGACTGTATGAACCCTCAGGAGGCACCGCCCCTGACATAGCTGGTCTCGGTGTCGCCAACCCCTGTGCACAAATTTTATCAGCAGCCCTAATGCTTCGTTACAGTTTTGGAGAAAATGAAGCGGCCTCGGCCATAGAGACTGCAGTCCGCACCGCTGTCACCGGAGGCAGTCGCACTGGAGACATTGCCTTTGGCAAACCAGCCATTTCAACCGAAGCGATGGGAGAAGCCATTCTCAAGGTCTTGCCATAAGTTCATTTACCCTACAGTGTTCGATATGCAATCTGAAGCAATCCGACAGTCCTTCCTCGATTTCTTTAAAGCTAAATCGCACCAGATTGTTGCTTCGGCTTCACTGATGCCAACTGCTCCCAACTTGCTTTTCACCAATGCGGGAATGAATCCCTTTGTCCCCTATTTTTTAAACGAAACTCCAGCACCGTATTCGCGGATTGCTAATGCCCAAAAATGCATTCGTGCGGGGGGCAAGCACAATGACTTAGACGATGTTGGCTTTGATACCTATCACCACACCTTCTTTGAAATGCTAGGCAATTGGTCTATCGGTGATTATTTTAAAAAAGAAGCGATTGAATGGTCTTGGGAATTACTCACCGAGGTTTGGGGATTTCCGAAAGAAAGACTGTATGCCACGGTCTATAAACCCGAAGCAGGCGACCCATCTGAATTTGATGAAGAGGCCTACACTTGTTGGGAAGCCCTTTTTAAAAAAGAAGGCCTAGACCCACAAGTGCACATTCTCTACGGAAATAAAAAAGATAATTTTTGGATGATGGGTGAAACCGGTCCCTGCGGACCCTGTTCAGAATTACACATTGATTTAACTCCGGAGGGGGCGACTCAAGGCTCTCTCGTCAACAAGGACTCGCCGTGGTGCATTGAAATTTGGAACTTAGTTTTCATTCAACTCAACGCCACACCGAATGGAGAATTCACCCCCCTTCCCCAATGCCATGTCGATACGGGAATGGGCTTTGAACGCATTGCTGGCATCTTGGCGACTACGGAGCAGTTCACCGACTTCACTAAAGCCCCGAGTAATTATAACAGCGACCTCTTCACTCCTATTTTCAAAGCAATAGAAGGGCTTTGCGATCAGCAGTACCAGTATACCATGCCCGAAGGTCGAATTTTTAAGAATGATACGGAGGTTACAGACTGTGCTTTTCGAGTGATCGCCGATCACATTCGTACACTATGCTTTTCCATCGCAGACGGAATTATTCCGGGCAATGAGGGTCGGAATTATGTCTTGAGACGAATTCTTAGGCGAGCGATCTTATTTGGACAAAAGCTCAATCTACCCTCTGGCTTTTTCACCAAACTCATTCCCGTCGTCGTCAAAGAACTCGGAACCGCTTATCCAGAATTAAAGGATCAAGAGAAGACTTTAAAAAAAGTCATCGCCAATGAAGAATCCGCCTTTAACAAAACCTTAGAACGAGGCTTGCAACTCTTCGATAGTATGAGTGCTAAAGGAACGATTACCGGCGAAGAAGCCTTCACTCTCTACGACACCTACGGCTTCCCCTACGACCTCACTGCACTAATTGCCGAAGAGCGTTCCATTCCCATCGATGCGGAAGGCTTTAGAAAAGCAATGGAGCAACAAAAAGAACGCGCTCGCTCCGCCCAAAAAAAAGAAGTTGTTCTCGCTGCTGAGGACAGTAGCTATGCCCAAACAAACTTTCTAGGGTTTGAATTACCCGAGGATTCCGAAGACTTCAGCGCACGCATTCTCGCCCTTGAGCCGATTGATGGAAACCGCTGCGCACTCATCTTGGATAAAACCCAATTCTATGGAGAAATGGGCGGGCAAGTCGGTGATACTGGAAGTCTGTCGACAGAAGACGGGAGCGTTTATTCTATCTTGGACACGCAAGTCAAGCAAGGTGTACACCTGCATATTCTCGAGGTCGATTTAAAAAAGTCAGACGCGCTTTCCGGAACGGTAAAACTCTGTCTTGATCGTTCCCGCCGAGTGGCAATTCAACGACACCACAGTGCTACACATTTGCTCAACTGGGCTTTGCGAAATGCATTAGGCTCTCACATTCAACAAGCGGGATCAATGGTCAGCGAGAACCGACTGCGTTTTGATTTTTCACATTTCGAGCCGATTGATGAAGCCTGCTTAGAGCAGATTGAGCAAAACATTAACGCATGCATACTGGGTAATCATCCGGTAAATAGCTACGAATTGCCCTTTAGTGAAAAGCCCGATGATGTCGTTGCCGTATTTGGAGAAAAATACGGAGACCGTGTTCGCGTTGTCGATATTGGAGGATTCTCTAAAGAACTCTGCGGGGGCACTCATGTCGCCGCAACTGGAGAAATTGGTCTATTTAAAATTGTATCTGAATCGGGAATCGCAGCTGGCACCCGACGCATTGAAGCGGTTTGTGGCGCCTCTGCCTATGCCTTGACTGAAAAGCGCTTTAAACAAATACAAAGTTTATCCAGCAAACTTAAATGCCCCAGTGAAGCTTTGGAAGAACGAATCGATAGCCTTATTGAAAACAAAAAGCAGATAGAGAAAGTCTTAAAAGGTTTTCAGCAAAAAGCACTCTCCGAGCAAGTGGAGTCCTTGATTCAAACTGCCGGAGCCCTCAAAGCTGAAGGCGGTCTGAATCTAAATTATGTCCAGGCAAGCCTCGACCTATCCGACAGCAACGATTTGAGAACTGTATCCAACCAAGTCTTGGCTAAACTCAAGCCGGGTCTCGTCATTCTTGCCTCCGCATCTGAAGGCAATGAAAAGAACCCTATTTGTGCCAGTCTTTCCTCTGAAGCAGTTGAAGCTGGTTACAATGCAGGACAGATTGTACAAGAGCTCTGCCAACAATTGGGCGGACGCGGCGGCGGAAAAGCCAATTTTGCCATGGGTGGCATTCCTCAAAATGATGCGCTCGCTGACGTGCTAAAAAACTACAGCCCTAAAAAGGCTTAATTTTGAAATAAATTCGGCGAATAAATATATCACTGTGTAAGCGAATCACATCCTCGGGTGTTTCTGGACGCTTCTTGATGTGACGCATCATCTCGATCCCCTCATCGGATAGCACAGTCAATTTAATATCGGCGTAAGCCAAGGGTTTTTGATAGTGCTCATTCTGGGCTTGAGGACCGATCGTAGCATCTTCACCACCATAGATAACAGAACGACGTGGGTTGCGAACACTTCGCTCATAATAAAGTGTTGGGGTATTCCGCTTACCATCATCCTCCACGTAAAATTCGATGGAAAAATCTACGATATTAGACACTAAGTAATTCTCTCCATTATCTCCTTTAATCGAGTTGCCAGTACCCCAAGTCTTACTGCGCTTATTGGGAAGGCGAATGCGATTTTCATCTTCGAGTAAGGTTGTATAGGTGGTTTCTGGATCGACTTCCATGCGATAGAGGACAAAGGTTTTATCGCCTCGGTAAGAGCCATCGACTGGATTGGCATAGTCTAGGCTATAAGCGATCGCAGAAACATCACCGCGAGATTTCTCTGAATCTATACCTAGATTATTCTTAAGAATCGAAAAAAATCGCAAGGCTACCGTTCCCGATTTAGCTGGCTTTGTTAAAATATCATTTTCAGCTCGAAACCACTCATAACCATCATTTCTTATGATTATCGATTCCAAGTCACTGGCAATTATATCCATGGCCATCCTAGCTTCGGCGATGGCCGAAAGCTTACCGCTACTTCGATTCCATAACTTTAAAACCTCATTACTGATTTGAATGAGTAAACCTGATAAAATCACCATAATCACGGTCGCCACCATGATTTCAATTAAGGTAAAAGCTTTGATTTTTTTGATCTGCTTCATCGATTAATTCCCGTTGAAAAAGAAAAAGTGGGCTTGCTGGCATAAAGTGCTTTAAGTGGAATTTCATCTCGGAAACTCGGACCTGGCTCTTCGGCAAATAAATCCACATTCAGTGAAAGGAAGGTACTCTCAAAATTTTGAGAATTTTGAGATAAGGTGTAGCGAGGGAAGGCTGAACGACCTCGATCTCGGTAATACTCTCTAGAGATAAAAGGACTCAAAGTGATAACGGCTCGGTAAATCGACCCAGCAGCACTTTTGAAATCCTGAACCTTAGCTTTACGGTCAATTCTCAGGGTCGTTGTTGTCTCTTTAGGCGAGAAGCCCATTGACAGTTTTATATCACTTGAATTTTTCGACACGTAAGAACGAAAAACATAAACGGTGGCGTAACCACGGGTTTGAATCGCTTGATAGAGTAAATCAAAATTACTCCCTTCTATTGCTAAGGGGGCATCTGATTGAAGGAAACTGTTTAATGAATCAACAACTGAAACGACTTCATCCGTTGTTTTCACATCGTTCACCGAGTTTAATAAAGGTCCGAGCATGCCGATGAGCACAAGCACGGTGACAAAGAAAATACCTATAGCAAGAACTGCCTCAATTAAACTAAAGCCTTCCGTTTGTCTATGGGTGGTTTCCTTATCGGTCGATTCTTTACGACTGTCTTGAAAACTATTTAAGTTCTTATTCGTCATATCTTATAGCTATCGCATTGACGTTATTTTTGATTGCGTATCACAGCTTCAATTTGATTGGGATCTGTCACCAAAGAAGTTGAGCCCACGCGGCGAAAAATAAGTCCGGATTTAAGTCCTGATTTAGAAGGATCGTCAAAAGAAACATCCAAATTACCCAGTTCATTCGGTCTTAAAGCTCCCGCTCCAATCAACAACCAAGCATTGATGAAGGGCTTAGCTACGGTTCCATTCTGATTGAACTCATAGTAGAAATATTCCTCTCCTTTTCCCGCTACTTGCGGATTTAATCTAGGGTACTCTAAACGCATTTTACCCGCTTTTTTGCTGTGCCCTCGATTGGCTCGTGCCGATAGACTGGGCATGAAATAGATACCTTTAGACAAATAACTTCCTTTAGTTGCCGCAACCCACTTATTTGGATCTTGGGTATCTTGGGTGACAATTCCGAAAAAGCGCAAGTACTTATCTTCATCTCGGTCGGCCCCACGATCTGCATAGATCAAAATTCGAGATGGAGTCTGCTTGAGGATTGATTGCCCACGAGCGCCCTGAGCGACTGATGAGACGATACGCTGAGAAGATTTAAGTGCCACACCATCGTTGCTACCTGAACTGATAACCATGACCGAGGAAGCAACCATTATTAAGCCCAAGACAATGAGTAGCTCAATTAAAGTGAAAGCTTTCTTTTTTTGATTAGTGCGCATAGTATTCGATGTATCTGTTGCAGGTATCAATCGCCTATCTTATTACTGGTGATGCTTCTAGAAAACGGGTGTCCTAATTCCGTTTTTACTCTTCCCACAAAGTATAGGCGGGATACATGTCTAAATTGCCTGATTCCACCCATGCAGTGATCGTGGAACGGATTTTTTGATCAGGCTTTGCTGGATAAGAAAGCGTCGGTTGTGGATCAATAAAGCCGTCGCCATTTCCATCAATCATAATATAAATATTGAAGTTATTGAAGCCGTCCGCCAACTGAGTAAAGACAGGTAAATCATCATCCCCGACATAAAATTCAGACTCAGAAAAGTCATGAAAGGCAATTCTTCTTCGATTGCCACCAACGCCTTTTGAACTCCCTGTTTCTGCATCACGTCCGGACATAATCTCGATAAAGGCTCGAGAAATTGATGGTTCCGACAAATCGATAACATAATCTTTAGTTCCACGAGCAAAGGGGTAATAACCATACTCATTTTTAAATTGCATGACTGCATTGACATATTGGGAGAGCTGCGATTTGCCTGCAGCAATCGTTGCATTTTCACGCACTGTTGCCACTGTTGGAATCAATATACTGGCTAACAATCCGATGATGGCGATCACCATCAATAACTCAACTAATGTAAATCCTCTATTGGTCTGTTTCTTCATAATTGTTTAATCTTGAATATTAATGTTATCGATATTCGTTTCTAAATTTTTATAGTTTTGATTGTAAACTCCATCAGTCGGCAACAATTCCGCCACACCGTCCGGACCTTTTGAATACAGTACAAAGGCATAATTATTCCATTCTTTTGAGTCTTTATAGGCATATACATAGGGCTGTCCCCAAGGATCTGTAAAGCGCACATTGACTGGCTTACGCTTAATATCTTCGGGTACATCACCCTCGTACCGGACTTTAGTCGGATCAATTAAGGCTTCTACCTTCAATTTAGATCTGGGAGAGCGATCGACAAATTTCAGGGGCTTACCCTTAAATTCTTTCCAACCCAATAATGCCTTGGATAAAGTGATCGCATTGTCTTCAGGTCCTGCCGTAATGGGATAATCCCCATAAATGGAATGAAAGCGTTCCAAAGACTGACTGATCAGCATAATTTCAGCCCGAGCCGTTGCCTTCATTCGTGCTGTCTGAACACCTGTAGCCGTTCCAAAAGTAATCCCAGCTAAGATGACAATTACGGCAAGAACAACCAAAAGCTCTACAATAGTGAAAGCTACTTCCTTTCTCTTAAAGGACGTCTTAAAAAAAGTGTTCTTGGGGCGTATAATCAGGGTATTCATTGAATGAAAGGTGATAAAAACGCATCTAAATGACATTGTCAATTTTATGCAACTAAATACCTTAAAATGTGTAGGGCTTTTTGAAAATGGCGCCTGAACGCCTTCTTTCCCCAATAGTATCGACTTCTTCTGGGCTCATCCGCTCGGGCAAATTTGTCTCTGGATCAATTTTCCAAAGAGCGGGCTTCAAATCGTGATTGACGGCAACTCGATAATCAAAAACGAAACAATCCCCTTCCCACAGACTCTCAGTTTTAGCGATCGATTCAAGGTATTTCAAAATGCCACCTTTGAGGTGGTACACCGATTTAAAGCCCTTTTTTTTCAAATAAGCTGTTGAGCGTTCACATCGGATGCCTCCTGTACAATACATGGCAATTTTCTTCTCTTTGTGTTCGGCTAATTGCGAATCTACAAATTCCGCGAAACTGGTAAAATCATCTGTCTTTGGATTAATCGCACCTTTAAATTGACCAACCTTAACTTCATAGTCATTCCGCGTGTCAATGGTGATCACCTCTGGATCAGATATAAGGGCATTCCAATCTTCGGGCTCCAAATACTCTCCCACAGAATCTAGTGGATCGGCCCCAGCCTGACGAAAGGTAACAATTTCCGCCTTTTTTTTCACCTTAAACTTCGGAAATGGACAAAAATCTGCATACGAGTATTTCACTTCCATTTTTTTAAAACGTTCATCGGATTGGATCAATGCAAGCGTTTGGTCAATTGCCTCCGCAGATCCTGAGCAGGTTGAATTGATACCCTCATCGGCAAGGATGATCGTTCCTCGCAAGCCGACAGACAAACCATGCTCTACCAGCCGATCCGCCCAAACTTCGTGATCTTTAAATTCAGTAAAATGGTAAAATGCAGCGATTTTCCATGCAGTATTCGTATTCGAAACTTCCATTATTCAGAGTTGCCAAAAATTGTAATAAAATGTCAAACTAATCTCAATTAACTCAACTAAGTATAAACTAAAATAATCTTATCGATGAATTCAAGCGAATCATTCACCCGAACCGATGACCGTGCTTTCAATGCGCTACGACCCATCCAGTTTAAAACAGGCATCGCCCCACATGCCCTCGGATCTGTACTTATTTCCTTTGGAAATACTCAAGTTATTTGTGCCTGCACCATAGATAATAAAGTTCCAAATTGGATGCGAACTCAAGGAGTCGAAGGTGGCTGGATGACCGCTGAATATTCGATGTTACCCTACAGTACCCTAGACCGTAAACAAAGAGACAGTTCAAGGGGGAAAGTGGACGGACGCACCGTTGAAATTCAACGCTTAATCGGTCGTTCACTGCGAGCCGTAATTGACTTAAAAGTTTTGGGCACTAAAACAATATGGATTGATTGCGATGTTTTGCAGGCAGACGGAGGCACCCGTACCGCATCGATCACAGGAGCCTACATTGCCGCACAAATCGCAATTGAACGCTTAATTTCTGATAAACAATTAGAACAAAATCCATTCAAAGATTCTGTTGCTGCTGTCTCAGCTGGAATTTACCAAGGCACTGCTCTGCTGGATTTAGACTACCGTGAAGATAAAGATGCAGAAGTGGATGCCAATATCGTCATGACGGGAAGCGGCAACTATGTCGAAGTGCAAAGCTCGGGCGAAGAAGCCACTTATACAGATGCACAACTCAATGAATTGATCCGCCTAGGTAAAGACGGTATTCAGATATTGACTCAGCTACAAAGAGATGCGGTAAAATCCGCTCGTTAAAAGCCCTGAGTCAGTCTAATTGAGCAGGTGCTCAGGATTTAAACATTGAAGTGATTCTTGGACAAATAGCCCATCTTTACGGATGAGTTCACCATCAAAATAAATCGAACCACCCCCGTATTCAGGTCTTTGAATATGCACCATGTCCCAATGCACTTGAGATCGGTTTCCATTATCCGCTTCCTCGTAGGCTTGACCCGGAGTAAAATGAAACGAACCTGCGATTTTTTCATCAAAGAGAATGTCTCGCATCGGTTCAGTAATTAAGGGATTGAAGCCGATGGCAAACTCGCCGATATATCGCGCCCCTGGATCTGAATCCAAAATTGCTTTGAGTGCTTCGGTATCATTTGCCTGTGCCTCAACAATTTTTCCCTTTTTAAAGCCTAAATGCACTTGATCAAATGAACTCCCTCGATAGACCGAAGGCGTATTAAAGGTAATTGATCCCTCGACACTATCTAAAATCGGACAGGAAAAGACCTCTCCATCAGGAATGTTGTGGCGTCCGCCGCAGGCAACCGCACCAATACCTTTGATTGAAAATCTCAAGTCGAGTTCAGGTCCCTTGAGTTCCACCCGATCCGTCGATTGCATCATAGCCTCTAAGCGACGCATACCCGTTTCCATTTTTGCGTAGTCGTAGGTACAGACTTGAAAAAAGAAATCCTCAAAAGCCTCCGAACTCATCAGTGCTTGCTGAGCCATAGAAGAAGTGGGCCATCGCAGAATTACCCACTTAGTATGATTGACCCGCTGCTCTAGTACCGCCTTCATTGAACGCGATGCCTGAGTCATATTATCCGAAGGCACATCGGAAAGCTCATAAATGTTTCCAGCACCCCGAATACCAATATAAGCATCCATCACCTTCATTTGCTCTAACTGCCAAACCATCTGAGTATCGTACTGACCTCGGTCCAAGGCGGTGAGTAATTCTCTCTGAATTCTACCCGAACCCAGATTGACAAAGGGTATCCCCCCTTGGGCACGAACCGAACGAATGGTAGCAATAACCATGCCTTCAGGAATATCGCAAACATCGATTAAGACCTTCTCCCCCTTCTGTAGGTTGATTGAGTGCTGTGTGAGCACATCGGCTAATTTTGAGAATCTAGAATCCATAATGAAATGACTGTCGGCAAACAATACTGTGCGCTCATCAAAGCAAACTGTCTTTGAAATGCAAATAGATATCATAACGATTTCGTTTGCCCTCGTATTGATGGTTGGGGGGAAATTTTAACAGTAGAGGCGACACCCGAGGGCGCTTCACTACAATCCGCTGAAGTGAATGATCGGGAAAACTCAAAGCAGGCAGTGCTCGCTTCAATAAATCGGCTCCATCGCTATCCGAACCGACCAAGTATTGGAGTGCTTGCATTTCCTTCTTAACCAATGCCGTTTTATCTCGATGAGGAAACATCGGATCCAGATAAAGCAGTTCTATTTCTTTAAAATCATCTGACTGTAAAAAATCTCGCCCGTCGTAAGAACTGAGCTCCATTCTAGAGACAATCGCTCTCAAATCCCGAGCTGACTCAGTTTCCGTTCTTCCTCCTATTGGGTGTTTGGCACGAGACAATCCATCGTTCAAGAGAGCTCGTACGATAGGATTTCTTTCTGCCATTTGGACTTGGCAACCTAAACTAGCCAATACAAACGCATCTGTACCTAAGCCAGCAGTCGCATCAAAAACACGGCGTACTCGATTTGGCTTTAAGGCCATTGCCTTGGCAATCAATTGGCCGAAATCACCCCCCTTTTGTCGACGATAAAGCAATTGCCGGGAAGCAAAATCGACATGGATTCGGTAGGGTTGGGGGCGGAGACGCTGCCAATGCAATCCCCTTTCGTCGAGAAACAGTAGACTATCCCTATCCGTAATTTCAGAACAAAGCTTAATCCAAGCGGATTGAGCGGGAACTTTAGCTTGCTCATACTCGACAAGAACTAGGGATAAACTACTAGAATAAGCTTTGGCTAAAGCACTATTTGCTTTATCCATACAGATTAATGTATCCAATAATTGTATCACCGATCAAAGCATTTCCATGAAATATATAATTTGATGTAGAAACAAAAGCATAGCAAGGAGCAAGTGTGTTTCGCCAAAACAACCGCCAAAGAGTAAAAAAATACACCGTGACAAAAAAAGATAAATTACGCTTAGATGAATACCTAGTCGAACGCTCCTTCGTCAGCTCCCGCTCTCAAGCTAAAGCATGGATCTTAGCCGGCAAGGTGCGACTGGGCAGCCAGAAGCTGGATAAACCAGGTCAACTCGTTCCCGCCGATGCTCCAATACAGCTTATAGAGCCACCCCGTTTTGTCAGCCGAGGTGGCGAGAAGCTAGAAGGTTTCATCCAGAAATTCAATATTTCCATGCAAGGGCATCGTGTGCTTGATGTCGGAGCTTCAACCGGTGGTTTCACTGACTGTTGCTTGCAAAAAGGGGCACTCGAAGCAATCTGCGTCGATGTAGGTCGTGCACAACTCCACAATAAATTAAGGCAAGACACACGAGTGACCAATCTTGAGAAAACAAACGCCCGCTATCTCAAAGCCGAGGACTTACCCCACCCATCTTACTCGAGAATTGTCATGGATTTATCCTTTATATCGCTGAAAAAAGTACTCCCTCCTGTTTGGGATTTACTCAGCGATAAGGGTATCCTAATTGCCTTAATTAAACCTCAATTTGAGGCGAGAAAAGTAGAAGTCGATGCGGGCAAAGGCATCATAACAGACCCCAAAATACACGAGCGCATCCTAAATGAACTGACTGATTTCATCGAAAGTACACTCGCTCAAAGCCAACGCATTGGACTGATTGAATCCCCCATTAAAGGCACTGACGGGAATAAAGAATTTCTTGTGGGTTTGACAAAATCGAGTATTCTCTCATCAGAAACACTATAATCATTCCCTTTTACAATGAATGCTATTCAACGTATCGCCTTTGTTATTAATTTACAAAAAGCAGACGCACAGTCCACCGCTGAGGCACTGATTGGCATTGCCGAAGCAAAAGGAGTTCAATGCATATCGATCACCGAACACCCACTCAATAAAACCAGCTTGGAGGGCATTGATCTATGCTGTGTCATTGGTGGCGATGGGACTCTGCTCGGATCACTCACACCCTCCCTGCATGCTCAGACCAAGGTGCTCGGAGTCAATTTAGGCAAGCTCGGCTTTCTCGCTACGTACAAGCCCGATCAAATCATCCAAGACTTTGCCCGCATACTTGATGGCGATTACCAAGTTGAAGCGCGCTCTATTCTCGATTGTCAGTCCGACTCCGGTCAGTCCGTCTACGCCCTCAACGACCTGGTAATTAAAGAAAATGAAAACCGTGGGCTGATACGCCTAAAAGTTAAATCCGCTGAACGCCTTATCTCTGAATACCATTGCGATGGTCTCATTTTTGCCACGCCGACTGGATCGACAGCCTACAATCTGTCTGCTGGAGGACCGATTATCAGTCCGAATGTCGAAGCGATCGCCATGACTCCGATCTGTCCCCACACCTTGGGCAATCGCTCGGTAATTTTTGATACGAAGATGCCCCTAGAAGTCTATTTTGATGCAAGTGCGCCCAATCCTTTGATTTCCATTGACGGTATAAAATGCTTTGAAAATCAATCCCCACAATCGATCCGTATACAAATCGCTAGCAAACGCTTTCAATTAATACACAATCCCCAAAACGCGCACTTTTCCATCGTTCGGGACAAGCTAAAATGGGGCGATCCAACGGTACAATAAGCTATGGCGTACCTGCTTGATTCCTTCTCTCGTCAGCAAAAAGAAACGCTTCGGCGCATTGCTGAGTTATTAAAACCAGAAGGTGCGAACATCTATTTAGTCGGAGGCTGCGTACGCGACAGTCTGCTGGGTATCGCTCCGAAAGACATTGATATTGAAGTGTTTAACTGTGAGTCCGCAGCCCTTGAAAGCCGCCTCACTCAAGAATTTAAAATTGATTACATCGGTAAAAGTTTTGGCGTTTATCACATCACGGGACATTCCATCGACATCAGTCTGCCCAGAAAAGAATCCAAAACTGGTCTCAAACACACGGATTTTAAAATTACGGGTGATCCCTATATGAACCCAGAAGAAGCGGCCGCACGGCGTGACTTCACCCTAAATGCGATTTATTATAATTTACAAAAAGCGACACTCTTTGATCCCTTTCAAGGGGAAAAAGATTTATCCGAGCGACGCCTTCGCCATTGCTCCAAAGCCTTTATTGAAGACCCTTTGCGCGTATTGCGTGCCATGCAGTTTATCGCACGCTTTCGTTTAACTGTCGATCCAGAGACGATCGCTCTATGCCGCAGCTTAGACCCAAGGCATATTCCCAAAGAACGCATTTGGGATGAATGGAAAAAACTGATTACAAAAGGAAAGGCCATTGGTCTCGGACTTCAGTTTTTAGCCGACTGCGATTGGCTGCAGCACTTTCCTCAACTCCAAGCCTTAACCGACTGCCCTCAAGACCCCCAATGGCACCCTGAGGGAACGGTCTGGGAACACACTAAACTCTGTATGGATGCCTTTGCCCGAGGTCGCATTGAGGACGAGTGGGAGGATTTAATCGTCGGACTGGCCACCCTCTGCCACGACATGGGTAAAGCTATCACCACTGAGCAATCGGAAGACGGGCGGATTCGCAGTCCCCAACACGCAATCAAAGGCCTTCCCATCGCCGAATCTTTTCTTCAATTAATGACCGATCAAAAAAAAGTGTTCGATGAGGTATTGCCCCTCGTGTCCACACATATGCAACCACAAAACCTGTACAAAAATCAATCGGGCGATGGGGCAATCCGTCGACTAGCTGCAAGCGTTAAGCGCATCGACCGACTCATTCGGCTCACTCGAGCCGACCATTCAGGACGATCTGTGCAAGGAATAGAGGACTGCCCGATTGCGGATTGGCTGGCTCGTCGGAGCGAGCATCTAAAACTTCAGTCCTCTGCCCCAAAGCCACTGATTCAAGGGCGTGATTTGATCGCGCACCACCTCGCACCCAGCCCTAGATTTTCAGCCATTCTTTCTGCATGTTACGAAGCGCAACTAGACGGTGCCTTCAACGATCCAGACTCTGCACAAGTCTATTTAAAAAGCTTTCTAAAAAAGCAAAAATATATTTGATTATACGCCTCGTCAGCAAACACGTCAGATCATGAAAAAACTTTTTTTATTAGACGGTATGGCACTCGCCTACCGTGCTCATTTCGCCTTGATTCGAAGCCCCATATTCAATTCCAAAGGAATGAATACTTCGGCGGTATTTGGTTTCACTGCCACCTTGATTGATTTAATTCAAAAACAAGCACCGAGCCATCTAGCGATTGCCTTTGATACGTCTGCACCCACTGATCGGCATCGCTTACATCCCGAATACAAAGCGAACCGAGATGCGATGCCTGAGGATTTGAGCATCGCACTCCCCTACATTGAGTCTATCGCTAGTGGATTCAATATACCCATCTTAAAATTAGACGTAGATATTTTTGCCGTGGTCAAAAGTTAATTTTGGAAAAGG
>MDTB01002505.1_pt1 | contig 27274 bp, 11 predicted proteins | sample 811161 | NCBI WGS metagenome assembly MDTB01 (sample SAMN05326650, study PRJNA326480) | marine metagenome | isolation source: seawater | place: Mediterranean Sea | collected 2009 | reverse complement strand
TGAAGCGTTCGCTTTGGAGTGTGCCGAGAATGCATTTACGATAGTTTTTGTAGAATTCCAGATATCGATGAACTCAAAACGCACACGTAGTCCGGGTCATATGGATCTCGTGACTGGTGGGGCCGGATTCATCGGCTCTCACCTGGTTGATGCACTGGTGGCCAGGGGTGGCAAAGTCAGGGTATTGGATAACTTCAGCAGCGGGAGGGAAAGTTTTCTCTCGCATCATGATGGTAGTGGCGCAGTAGAGATTTTCAAGGGAGACCTGCTTGATACTGGAGCTGTCCTCTCTGCGATGGATGGCATCGAAACAGTTCATCATCTAGCCGCAAATCCCGATATTAGGCTGGGTACGGAAGTGACCGATACTGACCTAAAGCAGGGCACAATAGCAACCTACAATGTTCTTGAAGCGATGAGGGTTTGTGGAGTAGAGAGGATTTCCTTTTCTTCTAGCTCTGCAATTTACGGGGAGGCTGCCGAGATGCCAACTTCTGAGACTTACGGCCCTATTCTACCAATTTCCCTTTATGGTGCCTCAAAATTAGCCTGCGAGGCGCTGATAACCGCCTGGATTGGGACATTTGGGGCCCAAGGCTTCATTCATCGTTTCGCGAATATCGTCGGCCCGAGAGGGACTCATGGGGTGATATTCGATTTCATCCACAAGCTGAAGAAGGATCCAACGCGTCTAGAAGTTCTGGGAGACGGAAAGCAGGAGAAGTCATACATGTCTGCTGATGACTGCGTTAGATCAATGATTCACGTCCTCGAAAATAATGATGAGCGGATGAATCTGTACAATCTTGGTACTGGAGATACGTGTTCTGTTTCCAGAATTGCCGAGATAGTTGTCGAGGAAAGTGGGCTAGATGGAGTGAAATTGGAATTTACGGGAGGGAGCAGGGGATGGGCAGGAGACGTTCCCAAGACTTACCTGGACGTCAGCAAGCTTCTCGAAACAGGATTTGAGCCCAGTACCATGTCGGAACAATCGATAAGGGATACTGTAAGGTCATTGATCGGGGAAATCGGATTATGATTTTCTTAGAATAAAGATCGTTTAGTGCCAAGTTTAAACTTCCAAATTCATAACAGAGAGTTTAGGCGCGGATGCATGAGCAAGCGCTGGTATCAGGAAAACAAGCGCGATCCTTGGAGGCGAGATGCCAAGTCTAAGGGATACAGGGCTCGTTCGGCTTACAAACTCAAACAGATTCAGGAGAAGTTCAGTATAGTCAGAAAGGGAGACTGCGTATTGGACATAGGTTGTCATCCAGGCGGATGGACCCAAGTTGCCGTGGAGGAAGTCGGAGAATCAGGACTGGTGATAGGGGTCGATCTGCTATTGACGGCACCCATAGATGGCGCCATTGTCCTGATTGGAGACATTACTCAAGAGGATACCCTAGAGGAGATAAGAGGGCATGTAGAAAAAAGACCGATAAACGCAGTAATTAGCGATATTTCTCCTCGTTTGACTGGTAGATACGATACTGATCAGACAATTTCACTTGAGTTGTCGACAATGGCCCTTGATGTGGCAACGAAAGTTCTAACCCCGGGTGGGAGCTTCATTACCAAAGTATTCCAAGGCGCTGGAATTGAGGGTTTGGTCGACGCCGCAAAACTTCGTTTCTCATCGGTTGGCAGATACTCACCTACAGCCAGTAGAACCGCTTCCTCAGAGACATATCTAATTTGCCAGAAGAGACTAACTAAAACAAGGGGGCCTGATGAAACAGCTATGGAGTTCTTGAGGAGCCACCTTGCATCCATTGGAATAGTGGTTGATGAAAGGGATGAGCAAGAAATAGAGTCTAAAGTTGGCTTCAGAAGGGTCCCTAGAAAAGAGTAGCTACTCTGAATCTCGGTCATAAGTCTCGATATTCTGCCACTCTGATGCATCGGAGCGAGAGACTACCGCATGGACCCAATCTTCGTCCGAGCAATTGAATACCTCATGAGGAAGACCTGGTTCGATGTAAAACATATCTCCAGCTTTGTGGACAACTGACTTTCTACATCCTGGTCCGAACTCGTGTCTTACGCTTCCCTTCAAGAGATATATCATTACATCAAAGTCGACGTGGATATGCGCCTTAGCAACCCCTCCGGGGGGTATATACGCCCTATTCATGGATAATCCAGTCGAAGGAGTATTCTTTCCGGAAAGTCCGGCACCATACTCAATATTATTCCATCCTCTGATCTTCTCTACACCTCTAAGACTCCATATGCCGCCCTCATCAGTTACGAAGTCCGACAAACTTTGGCTATTTCCGGAAAGTGAAAATTCCCCTTCTTCCATGCAACCACTGGGGAAAAACTACTTTTCAAATATTCTAAAGATTGTGAAATTTCGACTCTCAATTTAGTCAATTGCACAATCAACGCTAAAAAGGGGCCCTATTACGGCAGCAGGTCGATGACTGGTGGAAAGGGCAGGGCTGAAGTTTGTGCGTCCTCTGGGACGCCATTAGTTGGGAGCGGGAGCACGTCTTTCCCTTGCCCTAGTTGTTCGATGTACATTGGGAGGAGCCAGAAATGCAGGGTTCAGGCAGTTAAGTACATTTGCTCAGAGTGTAGATTTGAGGGTCCTTGAGGTGAGAAATATGGGTCATGTAGTTGTAAAATACAAAGTTACTCTAGATCAGCCGGAAGATGTGAAGCCGGACTATGATTCGATTGCTGAAGAGATCTCTGGATTTGATGAAGTCCAAGAAGTTGAGATAAAGCCCTTGGCTTTCGGAATGATGTATATTGAGGTACAAGCAGTTCTTGGAGAAGGAGAAGGCATTGTAGACGGTTTCGAAGATCGGGTTAGATCCTCAAACAAATTGGTAGGACAAATAGAGGCCTTAGAGATGGGACGCCTCTAGTCAGTAGTGATCCAACGGTGATCGCATCAGCTCCCTCATCAGAACTGTCGCATAAGTTCCGGCTGGAAGGGTGAACCTTAGCCTAAGACAGGCACCCTCGGGATGCCACCTATCGCCATTCATAGGGCCTTCATCCCATCTAGAGAAAAGAGAGGTGGTCTCGGTTGCCTCCTCAACACTGAAGTCCTTGAAAGGTACTGAAAGAGCCCTTCTTGTTCCTGACGTTGTCAGCCTAGGGATCGCTCTTACGGCCCAGTCTACTTCAGAGAGCTGCGACTTATCTATCCCTTTCCTCTCTGCCATACCCGGACCTTGTTCGGCCAAGGGAGAGTCCCTCCCAGGTAGTGTGCCAGTCACTACAAGTCTGCCGAGATTGCAATTTCTACGACATCGTGCTAGATTGCTTTTGCTTACCATGGCCATCTTTCCGACATCAATCCTACCATTGGCCAGTACTGGAGCTACTAAGTCACCCTCTGAAGGCTCTATTAGGGATAATCCCGAGTCTATTCTCTCGGATAGAGAGTGATTGAATGCTAAAGACTGGACTGAATGTACCATCAGGAGCTGCAGAGAATTTGGTAGTGTCTTGAATGCTCCCAAGAAGTCGCTGGGTTTTTTCTGGAGATGCTCGAGCATTGAAATCTCGTATCCTAGTCTATCAGGTGCCAATTCGAGGGACCCTGCAGGATCTTTATTTTCCCTCCATGAGGATCTGAATAACTTTGACTCGTCGCCCTCTCTAGTAGACTCTAGTCCGACGTAATGATTCACTGCACTTTCAAAGTCGCCTTCCAAAACAGACATCCCTACTCTCGGAGTGACGGGCCTAGTAGAGCCAAACCTCTGAGGCCCAATCCAATTTGGAAAGGCGTCATCCCCTATCGAATCAGAAAGTCCTTCTCTGATTTGGCGGACCCTGAGCATAGCCTCCTTTGCATCGATTGGGTTTGCCCGGGCATCGCAGCATCCCCTGACAGTGATTGTGAATCTATTTCCATCATGACCCCCCATTGAAGCCTTCTGATGAGTCCTTCCCAAGACCTCAATAGTGCTATCTGGAATGCTGACTTGTTCCACCTTTCTTCTGTGGGCATCGATCACTAGGACCTGAGTTGTTATTGCTCTTTTGTCCTTTAGTCCTGAACTGAAAATCCTATTCTTGTTAATTCCGCAAGCCCTCGCTAGCCTTCGCAGATAACGATTAGTTTCCCAGTTCGTCATAGTGACTCTGGCAACGGTAAATCTGCCTTTCTCATCAAGTGCTGGCACCTTGGAAGATTCTTCCACTCGGAAGTCTTCTACCCTGCACTTTAGTAATCCACCTATCCCCTCAGCAGGAAAGATCCATTTTGAAAGGCCTAGGTAATCCTCAATATCCTCCCTCCTCAGGGAATCACCTCCTCAAAGTTTGATACTAGAGAACTCTTTTGATATCTCTGAGCATATATCTTTGAGAATCTTGGATGCTTTCTTACCCTTAGCAGTCCTGACGTATAGTTCTGGATCATCCAGATCTGGGTGGTTCTGGAAGTAGTTAGCATACTCTATATCGTCCCTATCATTCAATCGGGATCTGAACATCTGGAGTGTTGAATGGTCTCCATCGATGACTCTTATCCTCAACTCTCGACCTTCATTCTTCAACACTTTAACTGGCATAGGCAAGCTTTCGACTGGAGCTGGCCTTTTGAGGGCTTGCATAGCAAAGCGTTGGCCGAAGTACTGCAATCCCCCCCTAACTTTTACAACGAGAGGTTTTGGCGGAGTCGATGTCAGGCATGGATGCCATGACCCAAAGAATAGCCGATTCGTTCGAGAAATATTCTGGTCCAATACTCGTGATGAGTCTTTTTCTAACAGCTTTCCTAGCTTACGTACTCACCCCCATGCCGGCATTCACAACGGATTTGGCCTCATTCGCGCCGGATACTGACGCAGATGAGGCTAGAGAAAGGATAGAGGGTTCAATTGGAACTTCTCCCCATCTGGTATACATCAATGTGAAACCTGCAGTTGGAGAAGACCAGGTGCCAAACGTACTGGAGATGAAGGCGCTGCAACAGCTTGCGAATGACAGTAATAGGGTTCAATCTTTTTCTGAATCCCAGTCTTCGGGCGGATTCATATCTTCCCAGATTAATGCAGCAGAGGTTATAGGGCGTTTCCTGGAAGAGAGGAATCACTCCGGGGATCTTTCAGACTTCAGTGATTGGAAGGATTTACTAGAATCAGTTCTGGAAGGAGAGAATTGTGAAGACTCAGTTGGGGGTGATGAGCGAACAATTGCAACTGCAGCTTTCGCTTCCTCTGCGATGCTACATAGGGATCTAGATTATTCGCCAATATGTGACTGGTTAGATACGGGCCAAGGAAATCCGACCCCTAAGGCGAGCAGCACCCTATGGCTAATCGAAATGAGCGGTGATCTTGACAACGACGGAAGGCAGGAGTTTGCGAAAGAAGTTAGGGGGATGCTTGAGGGGGATTCAATCCTCGAATACGGGATTATATCTGATGATCTGATAAGTAACGACATAAACGAATCTACCCTAGGAAATCTTGTCTGGCTTATCCTCCTTGCAGTAATAGTAGTAGTTTTCGTCTTGGCAGTAGCATTCAGATCTGCTACGATGGTAATCGCTCCACTAATCGCTCTTCTTGCCTCGCTAGTTTGGACTTATGGGACAATAACCCTACTTGGAATGCGTTTCTCGATACTGGAGGTTGCGGTGGCCCCAGTAGTACTGGGACTGGGGATAGACTATTCCATCCATCTCCAGAGAGCCTATGAAAGGGCTAAAGAACGGTCGAGCAGCTCTGCTGAAGCATGGGCAAAGGCCCTAATGGAGTTGAGGGTTGCGCTTTCTTTGGCAGTGATTACTACCGTGTTCGCATTTCTCGCCAATTCTCTTTCACCATTGCCGCCACTAAGAACATTCGGAGCCACTCTAGCATTGGGGGTAGTGTCCGCCTTTCTAGCGAGCACACTAACGGTGGGTGCAATGCATGTATTCGTTGAAAGAACGATGGGGGCATCCAAGAATAGGGGGCTAGAGCTCGAAAAAATTGCTGAGAAGGCTTCGGATTTCCAGAGAGGGAACGCGCCATTGGTGCTCCTACTAGTGGCGGTAATTACTGCAGGATCGGTAGTTGTAGCGATGCAAGGGCTAGATACAAGTTTCGAACTGACTGACTTCCTATCGGAAGATGAGATGGAAATCATGGAAGTAAGGAACGACCTATACGATTCTTACGAAGTCAATGCGATGAAATCAGTATACATACTCGTGGAGCCCGCTGAAGGAGAAGAGTCGTTCGATAGCGAGAAGGAGCTTATTGAGGCCTTGGGGGATCTGGAAGACTCTCTGACCAGGATGGAGGGCGTCGTTGTTACTGAAGCGCCGGGGACAAGCAATGAATGGGCCTCTTACGATAGTATTTACAGAGTCATAGGTGATGCAATAGAGAAGGACGATGCTTTCGGAATAGCTCATAACTTGGAGCTATTTGGGGATGACCTCGCCCCTGCAGAGTCTTTTGTGGAGGGAGATCTGGCAAATGCAGTGTTTTCCCTGATGGGCAATTACACCGTTGGGGACCAGCTCAGAGGGACAACATGGTCAGAGCGTGCTGGTAATCATGCAGGCCTCACTGAGGATTACTCCGCGATAAAGTTTCTTAGGGTGAGAGTTGATGTTGAAGCACAGAGCAGTGCCATGGTTGAGCAGATATCTGTCGATCTGAAAGCTGAGGCTTCAATCGTTTCAGAAGATACGGGGGGGAGGGCCTATGCTGTCGGAGATCTAATGACACTCTCAAATCTACTGTCTGGACTGATTTCCTCCATAGTGAGCTCTACTGCAATAAGCCTGGCTGTTTCGCTATTGGTTCTCGCATCGCTAACAAGAAGGATCGGGCAATCCCTTTTGGTGATTCTACCAGTGGGTCTTGCTGGTTCATGGGTAGTAGGCTCAATGGCGGTTTTAGGGATTAACTGGAATGTCCTCACAATAATGATTACAGCTCTGACGATTGGTCTTGGGATTGACTACTCAATCCACGTATGGAGGAGATTCGAAGCCAATAGGTCGAATGGGATGGCAATCTGGCCTGCCATGAGGGATATGTACGTCAATACCGGTTCGGCACTTCTTATGTCCGCAGGGACCACCATTTGTGGCTTCATGGTTTTGCTACTATCGCCGATTCCTGTGATAAGGGACTTTGGGATAGTGAGTTCGATATCTGTTGCATTCTCTCTTACTTTGGCCCTTCTGGTGCTCCCGGGACTTCTTGCTGCCGAAGTCAGGACTGGAAGTTCCAACGGAAATAGCAACTAGATAAGCTCGATCAGATCCCGCATTTCTAGGTTCTGCTCTCGAGCGAGCAATAATATCGCCATATGGAGTGAGACTGGCCCTAGGGCACGCCTCTTCCTTTCCGCCCTCCTAATTACCTCAGAGCTGGAAAGGCCGGAGAGTGAAGAGACCTTTGAGGCGATTTGTATGGTTAGGTCTGAATAAGTTTCTGGCAGGGTGATTGTTTCTGTATCCTCAAGAATATCCTTGTCCGCTAGTTTAGGCAAACTTTCATCATTAGAAATTCCTTGCATGGGGGGATTCGGAATTTCTGTTATTCTGGAAAGGAATGGTTGCCATCCCAATTCAGGATCATGATCAAGGGACCCCATGCAAGGGTAGATGGATCCCGAATCCTCGATTAGCCACCCTGAATCACAAAGTTTACCCACTAACTCTAATGCTTTTCTTGGAGAAAACCACTGCAGCTCCAAGGACCACATCCTTGCAAGATTATCTCTTGAAATCTTCGAATCTGATAGATTCCCGAAAGAAGAGTTTAGAAGTTTGGAAATCTGGACTGAGATTTCATCGGGCATGACTGCATGTTAGGGTGGCGATGTTTGATTTTTTTCCAGACAAGTACTCGCTTGATTGAAGTGTGGTGGCGGTATCCGCATGCGATTTATGACCGGAGAGTACGTAGCTCGGGACCCCCGAACAGGAAAGAAGATTGGGCGTACTAGCTCAAGCAATAGGAGCCAAAAGGGCATTGCTGCACTGACCCCAGAACGAGGACCATGGCAGAACATCCCCTTGCAAGAAATCATCCCATTGGCTATTGGGGAGAAGGCGAAAATCGAGTTACTAACCGATGGGAAGAGGCTTTCTCTGGGCAGGATCGATGCGATTAAAGCACTCCATAAAGTATCTGAGTCAGATGCGGAAAATGGCTATGAGGCCTTAGTTGAAGCTCTGGAAGACGACTTTCCTGATGTCAGGATTGCAGCACTAAAATCGATGCCTTCTTTCGTCTTGAGAAGACAGGGCATACTATTCCATTGCCTCTCAGACAGACTTTCAGACGAAGAAGAGGCTGTAAGCGAAGAGGCAATGAATTGTCTGAGAAAGGTAGCCCCAATGTTTCCCTCTGGATGCGAAGAGATGCTCAGAAGGGAGCTTAGGCACACTGACAAGGGACACAGGAGTAATGCCTTCAGGACACTCAAACTCGCAGCGAAGGAATGGCCAGAAGTGGGATGTCTACACTTAGACGAGCTCATCCGCGAGGAAGATAGCGATCTAAGGATTAGGGGATCTATGGTCCTTAGAACTGTTACCGCAAGGGGCGGTGCGGAGGCTTGGGACCTGATTAGTTGGTCACTACAAGATGAAGAAGTTAGAGTTAGGAGGAACGCATCTAAAACCCTTAATTTGCTGGCAGACGTAGAGCCCAGAGTAGCAGTAATCCTCGTTGAATCGAGTATTGGTGAAAATGACAGGGAGATACGGGAGTCGGTGATTAAAGCCCTGAAAAAGCTCGATATTCAGAGCCCAAGAGTTGTGCAGATGATTTTGCGTGGAGCTTCAGACGAAGATATCGAAATGAGAAGAGCATGCATCGGTCAAATGTCCATCATCCTTTCTGGTCAGGAGCTAAGAGAGGCTGCTGGCGAGCTTCTGAAGAAAGAAAGCGACCCGGTGCTTAAGAGGAGGCTGAAAGCTCTATCCCTGGATCCAGACTTTGAAGGATCGGAGGAACAGAAGAACAGAAAGCTGGCACCAGCAGAATACGTACAAAAAGATGATGATTCTGAGGCGTCGCCAACCCCCCCAAGCTTGCGTGAGGATGATAAACGAGAGGTAAGTCGGCCGAGAAGCGAGGAAAGCAAATGAGTGACGAATTCGACGAGAAGTTAGCTCGATTCGAGAAACTATGGGATGGAGTTACTCCCAAAGGAGAGAACCGTACTAAGGCTCTAAAGTTCAGGCAATACATGAGGAATCACGTGCTGCAGAAGTTCCACAAGCGAAGGAAGGATCAGTGGGCCAATGCAGACAAGGGGCACTACAACCACGGTTTTTCTAGCAAAGACCAATTCTTGACTAAGGATAACTGCAGGAAGTACTGGATGGGAGAGCTGCAGAAGGACATACGTGAAGCTGAAACCTGGTCCTGAGGCCAAATAATGACACCTCCAAAGTTCAGTGACTGGGATCTGGATCGGGATATCTCCGATGCAATAGGAAAGCTAGGCTGGGAGGAACCCACCGAAATCCAGCATGAGGCGGTCCCAGTAGGAAGAAAGGGAATCGACGTGGTGGGGCAGGCTAGGACGGGTTCAGGAAAGACCGCGGCATTTGGCATCCCAATCTTGGAGGCATGCGAGGTAAAGAAGTCCACTCAGGCGCTAGTTCTATGCCCTACAAGGGAGCTTGCTGTGCAAGTTGCGGAAGAGATGGACGTTCTTCAGGGGAATAAGGGACTTAGCATCGAAACCGTGTATGGTGGTACAGATCTGGAGAAACAGGCAAAACTACTAGGTAGTGGCGTAGATCTGATTGTCGGAACCCCCGGAAGGGTCATCGACATGAGCAAAAGGGGGCACATCGATCTAGCTTCGATTTCTATTTTCTGCCTAGATGAAGCAGATAGAATGCTAGATATGGGCTTCTTTCCAGATATTCTTTGGGTAGTCGAGAGGATGGTTGGTAGGGAACAAACTCTCCTGTTCAGTGCGACATTCCCCCAAGAGGTCCTGGACGCTGCAGAAGAGTTCACCTCAAACGCTGTCCATGTAATGAGCGAGGATCTAGAGGTAGAGGTCCCAGAGATTGATCAATTCGCTATAAAAATCGGTAGACTAAACAAGATGTGGGCACTAGGTAGAGTGGTCGCTAGCATGTCTGAGGGGGATCAGATGCTGATCTTCACGAACACGAAAAGAATGGTGGACATGCTGAGTGATAGACTGGAAAGGCAGGGTGTAGACTCGGCTGCACTCCACGGAGACATGCCTCAAAACAAGAGAGAGAGGATACTGGATAGTTTCCGAAAAGGAGCAAAGAGGATCCTAGTAGCGACCGATGTCGCTGCTCGGGGCTTGGACGTAGATGGGATTACCCATGTTGTGAACTACGATCTTCCCGATGAGACGGAGAGCTACGTCCACAGAATCGGCAGAACCGGCAGGATGGGTAGAAGCGGCGAAGCATGGAGCTTCGTTGGAAGTAATGAGATTGGGGCTCTGGATAAAATTTCCAATACTTGGGGGATGAAAATACCAATTGTTGAAGCCCCTGAACTTCCGGAGGGCATGAAAGAAATGGCTAGACTTAAGGAGGACTGGGACGAGATATCAGACAATTTCGGAATGGTAACCATCCGACTGCAAATAGGGAATGAAGAGGCCTCCAAGATGTCTCTGGCAAACTGGATAGTTAGAGAAGCTCGTGTACCCGAGGTGGCAATAGGTGAAATCGAAATCGGAGATAGCACCTGCATAGTGGAAATTCACGTCAAGAAGGCATCATACGTAATCGATGTCCTAAAGTCCAGGAAATTCAATGGTAAGTCCCTGAAACCAGAGATTGTCAACTGAAGGCTTTTTCAGCGTCCATGATGGCAAACAGGGTTTAGCTTCCGCATTCTAAATATAGCCGGACTAGTAAGACCCGTTCATGGCTGACGGCAAGGGAGGTAGTGCCGCCAAAGAGAAGCAAGCCGCGGAGGCAGCAGAGAGGAAGGCTGCGGCCGAGAAGAAGGCCGCGGAGGCAGCAGAGAGGAAGGCTGCGGCCGAGAAGAAGAAACTGCAAGAGCAGAAGAAGGCAATGGAGGATGCTGCCAAGGCCAAAGCAGCGGCCGAGAAGGAGCTCGAGGTAGCCAAGAAAGCCAGAGCGAAGGCCGATGAAGAGCTTGCGAAGATCGTTTCAGAATCAAAAGATACTGCAAAGAGAGTGGCGGATCTGAAGAAGGAGAAGGCACAATCCGAAAAACAGCTAAGAATCGAAGATTCTGCTAGAAAAAGGGCCGATTCGGATCTTTCAAGACAGAAGAAGTCCAGTAGTACGAATCTCAAGCAGCTCGAGAGTCTGGAGAGGCAGGTCAATTCCACAAAGTCAAGACTCGAGGACTCTAAGAAATCCGCCTCCGAATCAAAAAGGCAACTCGAAAAAGAGAAGGAAAAGACAGAAAGCGACTCGAAAAAGATATCTGTTCTTAACAAGGAAATGAATGCCCTTCAAAGGGATCTGAAAAAATCTGAGGATGAACGAAAAAAGGCAGAGGCGGACCTAGCAACAGAGAGCAAGCGAGGAGCAGCGGACAAAGCGAAGCTGAAGATCCTCTCAGACGGCACCAGAGATCTAAAGGCCAAGATAGCCAACCTAGCAAAGATAGTGAAGGATGCAAGGACCAATATAGAGGACCAGGCGAAGACCAGGAGGGATCTGGAAAAGAGGCTAGAGGTAGAGGCTAAAGCCAAATCTGATGCGGAAAATAGATTCCAGCAGGCTACTAAATCAAAGGAATCCACACTAGCCAAGAAGAAAGAGGTGGATGAAAAAACTAGGAAAGCCGAAAGGGAGCTTCAGTCGACTATCAAACCCCGTCAAGACTCGGAAAAGAAGGCGCAGAATGCGGAGAAGGCAAGATCTCTTGCCGAGAAGGACCTATCAAGGGCGGAAGGACTCAGAAAGAAGGCAGAAGAGAGTTCCAAGAAGGGTAAGCAAAGTCGTCTCAATGCAGAAAAATCCCTGAAGGATTCCGAGAAAGCGCAGAAGGAGGCGGAGAAGGTCCGTGATGAAAGCCTGGCAGCTGCTGAAAAGGCGAAGGAAGAGCTAACTAAATCCAATTCCAAGGAAAGGGAGGCACAGGAAGCCATGAAGAAGGCAAATGCCGTGATGAAAACTGCCCAAGAAAGTTCTTCGAAGGCCAGGAAGAGTGCGGACGAGGCCGTTTCAAACGCGAAGGCTGCGTCGTCTTCTGCTAAGGCCACCACCAGGAAGGTGGAAGAGGCGATTGCGGCAGAGAAGGCCGCGAAGGAGGCCTTAGAGAAGGAAGAAAGGAGGGCGAAGGAAGCTGAGTCGGAAGCCAAGAAGGCACAGGATGAAAGAGCGAAGTCGCAAAAAAGGCTCGAAGAGCTCGTAAAGTCAAGGGAGAAGCTACAAAGAGTCGCTTCCGAGGGAAAGAAGAGGCGAATAGAGCTTGAAAAGAGAGTTGTAGAGAAGAGGAAATCGACTCAGGAAACGGCTAGGAAGACTGAAGAGGAATCAAAGAAGAAGTCGTCGTCTGAGAGTGACAAGGCGAAGGAGAAGCAAGCGTTCGAGAAGGCAAAGGAGGACCTCAGAAGAGAGACCGAAAGGTGGCGTGAAGCGGAAAAGGAGCTGGGTAAAATGGCCAGTTCTAGAAAGAAGGCCGAGGGGGAACAGGCCCAAGCCCAAAAAGAAAGGGCTGCAGCTCAAAAGGAGGCACAAGCAGCAAAGAGAGAGGCGGACGTAGCCCTTAGCAAGACCAAGCAAGAGGAGCGGGACATGAAAGAGTCCCAGAGGAAGGCCGATGCAGCTACCAAGGAAACCGAGGATTTCGAGAAGTCAGTCGAGGAGGAAGAGAAGCGCAGGAAGGCTGAGGAAGCGAAGAAGAAGGCAATCAAGAAGAAGAAGCTCAGCGCAGAGGAGAAGGCCAGAGAGGAAGCGCGGAAACTCCAGGAGGCGAAGGACAGAGTCCGTAAGAAGGCTGAGAAGAGGCGAAAGAAGGCCGAAGAGGCTCGCCAAAGGAAGCAGTTGGAGAAGGCGCAGGCCGATCAAAACGCCGAAGCGATAAAGATGGAGGTGTCGACCAAGCTCGATGAGCTCTCCACTCGAAAGAGTTCTATGTCCAAGGAAGACTACATCCTGGCTAGGGTAGCGATTAAGTCTGTGACGTTGGACTTTGAGAAGCTGGGTGATTCCGAAGGACTCAAGGACGACCTCCAGCAGATAGACGGAATCGACCATGGCCTCGAGATGCGGCTGAACACACTAGGGATCTCCACCTTGAAGCAACTGTCAAGGATGGACGATGATCTGTCTGACGACGTGAACGACGCTATCGAGTACATGCCAGGAAGAATCCGGAGGCAGCTCTGGTCCGAGCAGGCCAAGATTCTCCTAGGAAAATGATCTAGACACCCCTTAGGGGTGTCTAAACACGAAAAAAGAAGTGGAAATTGGATAAATCCAAAAGGGCATTTTCCCCGTTAGTGGATTATGCGAGCGCAAGCAAGGTCGCCATTGACAGCACTGATCCTTGTCTTGATTATGCTAGCGAGCACTCAACTTGTCCTACTATCCTCCAGAGAATACCGTCCTCAGGAGCTTCCAGAGATCGACCAGAGATTCGTTCTTGACAACTCCGAGGTAATCAAGATTGACCTAGGCGTAGACCACGCCTGCGCAATAGGGAGCCTGAGCCAAATGAAGTGCTGGGGGTCGGGCGATGACGGGAAGACGGGGCATGAGAACTCCGAGCACTACGGGGACGACGAGCTGGAGATGGGCCAGTACCTTATGTTCACAGATGTTGGCGCGGGCCTAACCTTCTCAGAGGTTAGTGCAGGGGGGTCCTTCACGTGCGCACTCCTGAGCGATTCCTCAGTAAAATGCTGGGGTGCTAACCAATTCCTCGGATCATCTGCGGGAGAAAATGGATCTGGTGCGAAGGGTGACGGTTACCTGGAAATGGGTTCCGGAGTGGCCTCTGTTGACATTGGCTCATGGTCCGCTACATCGATCTCGTCCGGAAACTCCCATGCATGCGCAATTGTGAATGACGGGGCATCCGACGCTCTTGTCTGTTGGGGCGAGAACTCGGACGGACAGCTGGGGCTAGAGCACACGAATACTATCGGTGACGAGGCCTCGGACCTATCTGGGGGGGAGATACCACACGTAGATCTGCCCAGCAGAGGATCGGATCTGGCCCAGGTCTCATCGGGAAAGAGGCATACTTGCGTTCTCTGGGAAGATGGTGAGATGGCGTGCTGGGGCGAGAACGCGCATGGCCAGCTAGGAATTGGGAACACCGATACTATCGGGGACCAAGCAGGCGAGATGGGAAGCTCCCTGACACTGGTTGATCTACCCTCTAGCAGAGTGGCCACATACATCGCCGCGGGCGATGACATGACTTGTGCGATACTGGACAACGGGGATCTTTCTTGCTGGGGAAGGGGCGCAAGCGGACGATTGGGGACTGAGGACGAAAGCAATCACGGCGACTCGTCAGATGAATTGGGCGATGGCCTAAACATAGTCGACATGGGTAGCGGACTAACAGTGCAGTCAGTAGGAGTAGGACAGGGCTCTTCCTGCGCGATTCTCGATGACGGTAATGATGCGGATGACAACGGAGATGGAGTCGATGACACCCCTGACGTACTGAAGTGCTGGGGAGAGGGCTATGGAGGGGTCCTAGGACAAGGGGATGCTGACAACCTCGGAGACGACGTCAATGAGATGGGGAACTACCTCCTAGCAGTGGATCTGGGATCCGAAGTCCATCCCATATCGGTTGACGTGGGCGATGCGTACACCTGCGCACTAATGAATACCAGCATGGTGAAATGCTGGGGCCTTGGCCTAGATGGACGCCATGGACTTGGATTCAATGGGAACTACGGCGATCAGAGCTCGGAGATGGGGGACAGCCTACCATATGTGGAGCTGTACCTACCAGAAGAGACCTTTGACAGGCCTTGCGACCTCCCTGCCGAGGGGGCGCCATTGTCCCAGGAGACCCTCGAGAATGCTAACTCATACATAGGAAACAAGACATCTACAGCGCTCACTCCAGAATCATGCGGCTCCGTCACCTACGCCGACGAAGTCAACAAAGCCGTTAGATTCGCACTATTCCAGAAAGGAAAATGGGCTACTGAGACTGTGGTAGAATACGAAGACGAGGTCACCATAAGGGACGTATCATTGGCAATGGACTCCAACGGCCTGCCCCATATAGCCATAGTGACAAACACCACCTCGGGAGCGGATGACGTCGCGAAGTGGGAATACTACACCAAGAGGGACGGGGACTGGGTAGGTGCCTCCAACTCAATGGGGGATGCAAAGAAGACTAGGGCGGTTTCCATAGAGCTTGACCTCAATGGGGACATATTCCTTCTAGTTCAGTGGTTCCAGGACCTGTCTCCCTCGCCCGATGAGAAGAAGATAGACGTGCACATGTGCACCTCCGCTGTTTACTCCGAGGATTCATGTATCGGCGCTTCAGGATTTGGCACCCATTCACCGAACTGGACTATAGAGGACGCATCGGACTCTTCCGCTATGGACACGGACGTCTCCGCCCAAGGCAGGCTACATCTAGCATACTTAGAACAAGATTCGGGGACCAGTTACGTCTCCATAGTGGAAATAGACGCAAGCGGAGTATCGTCTGCAGTCAGGAGCGGAGGGATCGGGAATGAGGCAAATGACAACGCATCGCTGGCAATTGACCTAGGGCTAGATGGGAGCATCCACCTAGCACATCTCGGAGATAGCGGGGGCCTCCACTACTCCTCCTGCTCTTACAGCTGCGAGGATTCCGGGTCATGGTCTTCGGAGGAGTTGCCCGCCACGTACGAGAGCGGGGTCATCGATCTCGCCATAGGACCTGACCTCTCTGCCGTAATAATCTCTGGGACCGATGCAGGCACCCATGCCCTCCACAGAACAGAAGGGGCATGGCAGATTACACAACTCGGAAGCATTGGAGGATCCGACTGGGTCGGACTAGAGATCAGCGAGCAGGGCAAGATGTGGGCATATTCCTACTATCCGGGAACATCCTCGTCACTCACACTGTTCCTGCAGGAGGGAATGACGACCTCGGGCCTATTAAGCGATATTGACGGGGACGGATGGACCAGATTGGAAGAGATTAGGTGCGGTACAGACTACATCGACTCATCTTCCTCCCCCAGTGACTCGGATGGCGACGGCACGTGCGATCAGTTCGACGATTGGGCCGACTCGACTTTGTCCGCAGAGTCTGACGTCATCTCAGTGGGAGAGAGGTTCGGATGCGCCGTGATGCCAAACAGCACGGTGGCATGCTGGGGCGACAACTCTGAAGGTCAGCTGGGGAGTCCTTCGGCAGGCTCTAGCAGCGACTACGCCACCCTAGTGCAACTTCCAGTAGGTTTCCAGGCTAGATCCGTCGATGCGGGCTCTGCCCATGCGTGCTCCACTGGCCTAGATGGGACACTGGTCTGCTGGGGCAGGAACACAGAGGGCCAGCTCGGAAGAGGGACTGTTTCCCCGCAGGAGTTACCGGGACTGGTGACCATGCCCACGGGAGTCTCCGTCAGCAAGTTCTCCACCGGCTCAGACCACAGTTGCCTAATTGGGACGGACTCCAAGATGTACTGCTGGGGCAATGCCAGCATGGAAAGGACCGGGAAGGTTGAAAACGAAGAGAACACCACTTACGTCTACGAGAACTTCACCGATAACTCTCGCTCCTGGGCTTCGGGGTGGAGCAGCTATCTGCAGGGCCCGGCCGAGGGCAAGGAATACATAGACAAACTCTGGTACAACGGTTGGTTCCAGTATAGCATTGCTTCAGATTCCTCGTTCCCAGTTTCCATTGGCGACACCATATCATTCAGGATGAGGGGTTACTATCATGGTGCTCAAGGTGCCTCCAGCGAGTGGATTAAGTTCTACGCCGACGATCAAATGATCCACATGAAAGAGTCCAACTCCACTACTTCGAGTTCTGCATGGTCAGATTGGCAGGACGTTCACTTTACAGTCCCGGAATCATACTCTGGATCTGGACTAGTATCAATAAAAATAGAGATAAGGGGATGGAGGAACTATGTCCAGATAGACGATCTCAAGATTAAAAACTCCGCCTATGGGGGGCATTCATCACTGAACTCGCCCCAAGTAGTCGAGTGGACGGGTGCCGGTTCCGTCAGGCAGCTCTCATTGGGATCATCCCACTCCTGCGCACTGAACTCTTCAGGAGGAGTTCATTGCTGGGGAGAGAACGGGGGGCAATACGGGCACACCCTCGGCAGTCCGACATTCCGCGGGACGAACTCGGTAGAACCGATCGAAGTCAATCTCTCGGGCCCCGACAGCCTAGCATCATCCCCTTGGTCTGGCAGCACAGTGGAGGGAATCAACGCAGGAGACGGCGTTACTTGCGCACTGATGAGGAGCGGCGAGTCCGTTTGCTGGGGAGAGTCGGGGCAGCAGTACGACATGCCCCCCGACCCCTCAGTTATTGATACACCAGAATCTGGAGGAGAAGTGGGCTCCCACCCCGCGCTATCCAAGGACTCAAGCGGAAACTGGGTAATAGCTTACCAGAGCGAGGGTTCGATCTCCTACGCTAGACACGACGGCTCCTCATGGGTAATCGAAGATGTCTGCTCCAGCGAGGAATGCGACGGCATCGGGAACAGCCTCTTGGTGGAAAAGGACAGGTTTCATATTTCCTCATTCGACCATGAAAGCGATTCGCTGGTCTACAGCAGATTGCTGGAAAACCACACATCGACATTGGCGTATGCGAATGACAACCCCTTCTACACCGCCATAGATGTAGGCCCTTCAGGAGAAAGTCACGTTGTCTACTACGACTCCGGGCAGAGGGACATGATGTATACCTCACACAATGGCACAGGGTGGTCCGAGCCAGAGCAGATCGAGGCGTACTCCGACGGCAACATGAGGCCTGGGAGGTCATACAACGACGTCTCGGTGGACTCTTCGGGAGTCCCTCACGTCTCCTACGTCTACTACGATAGATATGCTAATCCGGATGTGAGCTACCTGAAGTACGCTTGGAAAAACGGCTCATCCTGGAACGTTACCACCCTGCAGAGCATCATCACCTCATCTGTCATCTTCACGTCGATAGATCTGGATAGCAGCGGAAACCCGCACATCTCCTACTGGGACCCGGCCAATACCTCATTGAGGTACACTCACTTCGATGGCACCTCATGGAGCGACTACACGCTCCAATCCTCCAGCAACGTCGGCCAGTACAACTCGATCGCCCTGGATAGCAATGACTACCCTCGGATATCACACTACAACTCCTCATATGCCGACCTGGAGGTTGCTATCTGGGATGGATCGGAATGGGGCTTCACGAAGGTCGATAGCACAAGCAGCACTGGGACTTGGACCTCGATCGCAGTGGACGATTCGGATAACACCCTGATCTCATACTGCTTTGGGAGCGGTGCTGACGTGAGGCTAGCGAGACATGATGGCGCCACTTGGAGCGTCATCGATGTGGATACCGTAAGGGGTTGCCAATTTACTTCACTTGGGTTGTCTCCTGAAGGCCACCCGAGAGTGGCATACTACGACTACTCCGCTGATGACGCATGGATCTCCTACAGCAATGATGGGGACCTTAGTGGCTGGACATCAGTCCGAGTGGAGACTTCTGGCAATATCGGGCAATATGTCTCCCTGGCCGTGGACTCCCAGGGTACTGCGCACATGTCCTACAGAGACAACGACAACGCCGATCTGCGCCACTCCACAGTCTACACCCGCACCCTGTGGGGTTCCGAATCGGTGTCCCCCACAGGAGACCTGTCCGTATCCCATCCGGGGTCCTTCGTAGGCGTCTCAGGGGGGGTTGCGAGCTTCGTCTATCCCAATGCATCGAGCGGGATGTTGGAGCACCTGGAGTACTACGAAAACGCAACCTACTCGTACGTCGTTGAGGGAGAGACTTCCGGTACCGGTCTTTGGTCTGCCTTCTCCCTGGATGGGAGTGGGGGCAAGCACATTGCCTACTACAACTCCTCTAGCTATTCGATGGATTACGCCAAGGCTAGCGGAAACCTGTGGGAAACGCAAAGTGTCGACTCGGGGACAGGTTCCTCCAGTGGGATGCGACACATGTCAATCGCGATGGGCCCTGGCAACCTGCCTCACATCTCATACGTCGAAGAAGCCCTGGACCTTGTGAAGTACGCCCACTTCGATGGATCGAACTGGAACATCACCCAGATTGATGACTTGAACTACGACGTTTTCGATACCTCGATCGTACTGAACTCATTGGGCCTCCCAGAGATTGCATACATGGTCAGGAACTACTCAGGATCAGTGTGGGATTACGGTTTGAGATACGCCACCTTCAATGGGACCTCATGGTCCATCGATAGCGTAATGTCCAGAACAAGCGGCTACTCGTGGGGTTCTTTGGACCATGCCCTGAACAGCTCGGACTCACCCCACATAGTCTACTTCGATGACTATGACGACTCACTGTACCATGCAGTCGGGAGCAATGGCTCTTGGGACACATCCCAGATCAAGAGTGATGCCGGTTACTACAGCGCCGGCTACAGCTCCTCTTCTATCGCAATAGACTCGGGCGATGGTTTGCACGTCTCCTATTACGAGAGGTCCGGCAGGGATCTGGAGTACGCCTACCTTGGTATCGGAGACACGAGTTGGACAATTACAGCTGACGTTGCGGGAGGTTCGACTAGCTACTACTTCGGAGTGGACAATTCCATCGGTTTGGACTCTAATGGGAATCCCAGAATCGCATATTTTGAACCCTCATTCAGCGATCTGGAGTTCGCGAGCTGCTATTCATCCTGCGATTCCGCGTCCTCCTGGGAAATTAGGACTCTGGCAGAAGACGGTACGACGGGCCAGTATGTCGAGATGTCGATCGACCAACATGACGAAGTACACATGGGCTACTACAACGCGAGCTCCTCGACTCTCAACTATCTCGTCATCAGGGAAGGGCCCGTTCTAACTCAGATCGGAGAAGTCGGGAGCCACCATTACCAGTTGGGGGGGTCGGTTGATCAAGCTGGATTGATCCATATCAGCTTCTTCAACGGCACAGATACATCTGGGACCCTGCAACACGCAGAATGGGACGGATCGGCATGGACTGTGTCCACAGTTGACTCAGTCGCAACCATGACAGGTGCCTATTCGGACATAGCCCTGGACTCCGATGGAAACCCGCATATCTCCTACATAGATACAACGGACCCCTCCGAGGGGATTGGAAACCTCAGATACGCCCATCACGATGGATCGGCATGGGTAACATCGACCATCGATGACGGTGGCACCATTGGTGGCTTCACATCCATAGCCCTGGACTACAATGACATGCCATGGATATCATACTTCGATACCGATGATACGGCATGGTCCGCGAGCGGCCAGTTGAGGCTGGCTACCAAAGAAGACGGGGCGTGGACCCACTCATACCAGGACAATGGGGCAGGAAAAGGTAGTGAGATTGGCATAGACTCAGGCGGAGTTGCCTATATTGCATACTTCGACGAGGATGGCTCGAGCCTCAACTTCTCCAAGGCTGGTCAGAAAACACCCGCAGTAATGGGCGACTCGGATTTCCATGCCACAGGCACATCCGTAGACTCGGGGTCCACCGAGGTCTCATCCATAGACGTCGGCGAGACCCACGGATGCGCGGTAATCTCAGGAGTAGTGAAGTGCTGGGGCGTATCAACAAATGGGCAGCTAGGAAACGGCATCGACTCAATAACGGCTGCTGAACCTGTGCCCTCTACCCCAGTGGCAGGATGGACGCCATTGGAGGTGTCGGTCTCTGCTAGTTCCGGACCGAATGGTGGTACTTCATGCGCGTTGTTCTCGAGCGACTCGACTGACGAGAGGGGGATAATTTGCTGGGGGGAAGGGTCGCATGGGCAAATTGGGGATGGGGCCGGATCCGATGCGAACGTACCAGATTCTGCGAACATGGTGATGTTCGATGCGTCCACTCAAATGGGGGCTGCCGAGAGCAGTGTTTCCCTCTCTTCTAGCCCCTATGACGTAGCAGAGATATCACTGGACCCGGGAGGATCTTTCGGATGCGCCAGATCCAACCAAGGACACATCAAGTGCTGGGGGCAAAATGCCAACGGGCAACTCGGCCATGGAAACACCAGCATCGCCTCTGACGGCCCTAACGAGATGGGTGAAAACCTAGCCTTCACGCCAATTGGCTCCAATAGTTCAGCGATTGAGATTTCCGTCGGGGCGTACCACGCCTGTGCCCTCCTGGGTGATGGTAGCGTAAAGTGCTGGGGCAGAAACTCGGAAGGCGCCATAGGAACTGGATCCACCGGGAGCATAGGGGACCAAGCCTCGGAGATGGGTGACGATCTAGCCACTATCGACCTAGGTGCTGGAGCTACGGCCACGAGCATAACCACCGGATCATACCACTCATGCGCCATCCTTGACAACGGGAGCGTCAAGTGCTGGGGGGATAATGGGTACGGGCAGCTAGGAATTGGCTCTACGGAAGATATGGGGAATGGCGCGGACGAGATGGGGGACAATCTAGCTACAGTGGACCTCGGCACTGGCAGGACGGCAATCCAAATCGAAGCGGGTTCCTATCACACCTGCGCGATCCTCGATAGCGGTGTGATGAAGTGCTGGGGGAATAACGGCTATGGCCAATTGGGACTAGGTCACACTGAGAACGTAGGGAGAGGGGTGGACCTAGATGGAAACAGCGTAGTCTGCATCCCCGGACTAGAAACGCCCAACAACCTGAGGGAGTGCGACTCAGTGATGGGAGACGGATTATCAGCAGTAGACCTCGGCGAAGGACGAACCGCTGCCGCAATTGCCCTGGGCCAATACCACACCTGTGCGATTCTGGACAATGGTAGCGTCCGTTGCTGGGGTTTGAACTCCAATGGCAGGACCGGCCTCGGAACATCTTCTGGGGCCCAGGGTGACTCGTCTGGAGAGATGGGCGATGAGCTCCCGACTGTCGAACTAGGAGTGGGGAGGACCGCGACCTCGATAAGTGCTGGATACTCCCACACCTGCACCCTATTGGACAACCTGAGTGTCGCCTGCTGGGGTGACAACTCAAGGGGCCAGCTTGGCATAGGGTCCACTGACGCGGTAGATACCGCTGAAGAGATGGGGAGCGGCCTAGTGATCGCCATCCTGCCCACGACTAGGTCCAGCTCCATAGAATCCGGGAACTACCATACCTGCGCGGTGATCGACGATGGTACGGTGAGGTGCTGGGGAGAGGATGCGACGGGCAGGCTAGGGGTATTCAGGGAACCAGCGAGCGACATAGGGGGCTCTCAGAGCGATCTGGGAGGCAACCTGCCGATAACTAACCTGCACATGGTCCCTGCTGACTTCGATGGGGACGGGTGGATAGACATCTGGGACTCGGACGATGACAACGATGGATACACTGACCCGAACGACGATCTGCCGTTCGACGAAAGGGACTGGTACGATCATGACTCCGATGGGCTGGGCGTCAACGTGGATACAGATGACGATGACGCATCGATCAGGACCGCCGACCAGGACACTGCCCTCAAGTGGTCGGATTCGGAGGAGATGGCATGCGGGACCCTGTGGTGGAGCTCCCTCTCTGAGCCTACTGACTATGATGGCGACGGCATCTGCGACGCCCTTGACGATGACGTGGATGGAAACGGCTGGAACGACTCCTACCAGTGCGAGTGCTCTGGTCTTGAGGACTCGGCTGAATGGAATAGTGATCCAGTCTTCAGCAGTAGCGGCCATGCATCCTTCAGCTACGATAGCAATACGTATGGATACGACTTCTTCCTCTCCGAGCATGGCCCGAGGCTCATGTCCACATACTACGACGATGCCGCATACCAATGGCTTCTACGGCACGATTCCACTACGACTGGCGCAGCGACGGCAATTTATTCCGGTAACCAATTCAACTACTGGGACGTAAATAGCCAGAATGGCCTGGCATATATTTCGTACAAGACTGGCGTCAGCAGATTATACGATATCAATGCCTCAATGTCAGGTGGCATGACGGCAATGAGTCACGACGCCACGACCTCCACTGACTTGGCGGTTTCTCGTGAGGGGGACATGGTCGTAAGGTGGCACGAGTCGACCAATGGCGGCACGATAAGGGGCTACTACCTGAATGGGAGCACATTCTACGCCAGCGCCCCTGGTGGCCTTTCCGCGCCCGATACCGGAGGGGGGAACCAGCACGGACAGATTGCATTCAGCCCTGGTGGTAGGCTGCATGCCCTCATTGTGAACAACTCTTCTGGAGTCATCGGATTCTACCACACCTACGCAGACCTAGGGGGCGACCTATCGGGAAGTGTGGACCTGACATGGAGCACACCCAATCTCATACTGGAGAGGCAGCAGAGCACCGGATGGAGCAGCGGGGCCTCGCACTCCGCCACAGAGGACCACACCGCTGAGCTACACTACTCCAGTGATGGCACGTTGTACGCTGCGATGTACAATGAGACGAACCTATGGCTATCGACACTAGAATTGGACGATGACCCGTCGGACGATGCCTGGGTTTCTGAGATCATCGCGGAGTCCACTGGCAAGAACGAGGGGGTGGACATAGCCACGAACTCCGCCGGAACGGCGTACATCGCTTGGATAAACCACACCTCCGACGTATTGATTCTCTCCAACAAGTCCTCGGGATCATGGTCCCACGAGGAAGTCTGGCAGAGCGATGGATGGCAAGAGTCAACATCCACCCAGACCCTAAACTATGCCCGACTGACATTGGAATTCGACAGGCTGGATGATCCTTTCATCATGTCAATAGATGCCAATTTATCGGATGGGTCAGCACTTATCCACTACAAGGGTTCCTTACTCGACCCTTCCTACACATTCAGCCCGATCGATTCGAACGGTGATGGGATATGCGACACTCTGCAGTATGCAGTGATGGATTTCGGCGCCTCCTCATTCATCTACACCAAGGGAGATTCGATTGAGATCACCCCCACCTTCAGCGGAAAGGAGCTGGTTGAGGTCTGGGCCCCTTCCCTGCCTACTGGAATATCGGTGAATAGCAGTACGGGAGTGATCTCAGGTACTCCGGAGGAAATCGATACAGCGGGGACAACATATACGGTTTACTCCAACAGCTCCACCGCGTCATACCCAGTCCCAGTTGAGTTCATCATCAGGTCCCCGGCACCAATACAAGCTGGTTTTGGGAGAGTGGACCAGCACCAGTACCTCAGCACCAGGAATGGCCCTGGTTACACGCTTCACGAGTACGACCCCTCTGGCAACCTGATCTACTACGGCCTGTATTACAGCAACTCGGAATGGTCGGCAGATGGCATAAGCGTCACCATCGGATCAGGGGACCTCTATGTGGCAAAGAGATGGGCCAACGGGACATGGGCATGGGTTGTTCCGCTCGACCTCAATGGAGCTTCAGGCGGGGCGGCAGCGCTAGCGGTCGATGGCTCGGGCAACTCATACATCATCGGTCACAGGACCTCGGGGCCTCTCGACCTTCCCGGGAGTGACCATGACCTGCCCAGCAGGGAAGCGGCATTCTTCGTATCTCTGGACGTTGATGGGGGTACGAGGTGGGCCAAGGACGCGTACATGGCATCGGGTACTTCGAACGCGAATTGGCACGTCTCGACCGATACAATAGTGAATACCTACGGATTCTCCAGAATCCACGTTGATGGGGCCACTGGCGAGTTGACCGTGACAGGTCAGGTTTCCTCCTCCTCATCCTCCGATCGATCCCTTTCCTTCGGGAATCTGACTCTCGAGATTCCATTGGACCACTACAACTTCCAGAGGCCATTCGTTGCGAGAATCGATTCTACCGGTGAGTTCTCGTGGGCGACCACTGTGACCCCTTCGTCGAACTACCACAGAACATTGCAGGGAATGGGAGTCCACGAGGATGGGAGCGTGGACGTCCTGATGAGGGGCTATGGCAGCACGACTCTAGGTGAAATGTCCACTGGGCCAGATAGCGTTCACTACGTTATCGGGAGGCTGAACCTGTCTGGCAATTGGACGGATTCGTCAACAATAGTCTCTGAGGATCCGACTGGATTCGATGAGACCTATGACTCGGCGATGATGGAAGCAGAATCCGAAGGAGGCCTGGCAATGGCGATATGGACGATTGGAGATACTAACAGGCTGAACATCTCAGGAAATGTGCATTGGTTCAACGACACGTGCGCTGACAGTATGGTGGTGTTGCGCATGAACGGATCGAGCCTAGCAGCCTCCTCAAGCAGGGAGTTCTGCCTCGGTGCAGGAGCCTCCAATTCCGCTGAATACTACAGCATACTGAAGGTTGACCCGCAGGATAGGATAATTCTACTATTGGGGTCCAGAGTGACTTTGCTGGGGGACCATCATAGGATAATCAGGCTTGATTCATCGCTGAACCCGGACTTCGAGGAAAAGCTCCTGAAATACAACAATCCGGCATATACATATTACCTTGATTGGGAGTACGTATCCTTCGATCCGCTGGGCAACATGATGGTCGACCTATACACCTCAGATTGCAACCTTTACTGGGATGGCAACTTAATGGGCAGAACCACATCGAATTGCAATTACCAGACCCATTTCCTCATGGAAGCAGTGGGCCACACCATTGGTGGGGAGAGTCTCACAGCAGGGGAGGCCAGTACCCTATTCGGCGTGATGGGGCTCAGCGCCATGGGTGCTACCTGCGACCAGGGGGCTAGCTACTGTAACGAGTACCTCGATGGCTGGGTGGCTTTGGGCCTGCCCTCCGGCCTCTCCATTGATTACGACACGGGCGTTATCTCCGGCGCTGCCGAGAGCAATGCCTCATTGCAAACCTACACGCTATGGATGAACGACACGGCACTCGGAAACAACCAGATCAACGCATCCTTCCTGATACTCAACGGAAAGCCAACTGTGACATATTCGGAAACGGAATTCATTTTCGAAAGAGGCGCGGAAATAACCCCGATATCCCCCACAGAGATAGAGGGGGCGATAATCAACTGGACCTTCGTTCCTGATCTCCCCACTGGGCTATCACTAGGGGGGAGCAATGGGACAATATTCGGAACTCCAGCGACAAATCTGACGCAACAAGCATTCCAATTGAGGGTAAGCAGCGACGGAGGCACGACCAAGGTCGACTTCCAATTCACGATAAATGAGCCGATAGCGACGATTTCGTACGGCAACGGAACATATGTGATACCCAGGGACTCGGTAGTCAGCATAGCCCCCACGATAGTCGGCGGTTTCGTGGAGGCATTCGCAATCAACTCGACCGACTTCCCACTGGGTCTGAGCTTCAACACCTCAAACGGCAAGTTCGAGGGGATCCCCCTGCTAGTAACGAACAACACCACTTACACGGTTTGGGCAAATAACTCGGGTGGAAGCACGAGCACAGAGATATCGATATGGATAGTGGGCAATGGCCTCACCCTGGCATTCCCGACAAGCGACCTGACGCTGACTGAAGGCGTAGCCATGCAACCGATCGCTGGGCAGACCTCTGGTTCGACCCCAGAAAGCTGGGAAGTCTATCCGGACCTCCCTAACGGACTATTCTTCGGAGAGGTCAATGGGACCTTGTGGGGAGTTCCGACTGATGTGCAGAACGAGACCAACTACACCATATGGGCGAATGCTTCTGGGGATCAGACTAGCTCGGTCACCATTTCGATCACCGTATTGATCGATACTGATGGGGATGAGATTGCGGACATCTTCGACCCAGATGACGATGGAGATGGGTGGAACGATACTGCTGAGAGCGAATGCGGGACAGATCCACTGGAATCGACAAGCACCCCTAGCGATGGGGATGGAGACGGCCTATGCGACTCACTAGATTCCTCTAACGACGCGGAGATAGTCATGATCTACCCGGAAAGCGAGCTCGACCTAATAGTGAACATAACCATGGTAAATATGTCCCCGATTACCAGTGGGGGAGGCATAACGTCATGGGAGAATTCCCCGGAATTACCCTCAGGCATCCTGATGAACAACACTACTGGAGCAATTGTAGGGACGGCCAATGAGACCTTCGCACCGATGGTAATCAACATCTGGGCGAACAACTCGGTATACACCGCCTCATTCAACATCACAATATCTTCCTCACTACTGGACACGGACGCTGATGGCGTTCCCGACGAGACGGACGAGGACGATGACGGGGACGGGTGGTCGGACTCGGACGAGGCCGGGTGCGGGACGGACCCATTGGAGGTCCTGGAC
>MDTB01081152.1_pt1 | contig 27280 bp, 27 predicted proteins | sample 811161 | NCBI WGS metagenome assembly MDTB01 (sample SAMN05326650, study PRJNA326480) | marine metagenome | isolation source: seawater | place: Mediterranean Sea | collected 2009 | reverse complement strand
TTTTGAGGCGACGCTTCAGGTTAGAAACAAAGTCTTGAAAGCGTACGAAGATATTCTCAATATGCCTGTTTAGAAAGGCATATTGAGTGAGGGTCTATAGCGTTTGGTTGGTTTATGAGGCAGCTTAAGGCGAGGCTGTAACAACATGCCAGACAAAGTCCAGACTATTATCTGCTACTTTTAATTGACATCAGTTTCGATGTCACCTGCAGGTTCTTGCTTCTCCTGATGAGGCTGATCACTTTCTGTGGTGCCTTCTTCTGACTCCGCCGCTCTAAGGAAATTAAGTGTATGTAGAGGGTTCTCGAGAGAAAGCCATGTTTCAATTTCCAAACATGTTTCGTCGATCAGTTCTAACGCCTGATTAGCTGTCAGGTGAGCTCGTTGATATAAAGAGCCTAGTTCAAAGAAATAGTTCGTATATTTAGAAGGTAAATAGACGCACACTATTCCTGAAAGAGTTTTGATATCTTTATATTTGGCGGATTTTAGCTCTAGCGTGTCAAGGGGTGTCTCAGAATCTTGTATCAGTTCTGTTTTTTTGGCACCTTCTATGAAGGTGGTATCAATGAAGGCGGTGAGGCGGGCGCTCATTACAGATCTTAACTTACGAATTTCGCGCGGATCACCCTTAAGCTTATGCATCTGGTTATAGAAGTTATAAGCTTTTTTTCTTTCCCCTTTCTTTCTAAGATTCCCGAGTAGACTCATTGCGGGGGCCCCCCCTTGGTCAGTTACGCTTGATGCAAATCAATTGTTTTACGCAGCTTTTTAGCTGTATCACTTAAAATTTGGCTGACACGAGACTCTGAAACGTCGATGACAGCTGCTATTTCTTTCAAGTTTAGCTCATCTTTGTAATAAAGGGATATTATTAATTGGGTTCTTTCAGGTAGTCCTTCTATTGAATCCTTTAACATAGAAACAAGTTCGACTTGTTGCAGCCCTTCCTCAGGGGAGGATTGTATTTCCTTATCATCCAAATTAGCTGTCTCGACATCATCATCACTTACGTAATCTGCGCCTGCGATGATGACACGCTCTTTTTGGTAGGTTTCTATGTCTTTGCCCAGATAGCTTGCAACTTCTTTGCCTGTTGGCTCGCGCCCAAAGCGAATTGTTAACTTTTCAATCGCGACAGAATGTTCTCTTTTGAAAGCAATGGTTGTTCTTGTCGCCTGGGACAGTCGTCTGACGTCATCCAGCATTGCTCCTCTTATTCTGCTCTTTGCGAAATGCTCTAGTGAAATATTTTTTGCCTTATCGAAGGCATTCATAGCCTGAACGAGACCCTCCAGGCCAGATTGCATTAAATCATCCAACTCTACGTTCTTAGGTAGCCTTCCTTTAAGGTGCAGAGCAATGCGTTTTACCAGCGAAAGTAGTTCCGGACTTATGCTGTTTGGTGACTGGTTATTAGGGTAGGGTGAGGATGTCCTATATGTTTCTGGAATTCCCTTACCGGCCCGGGTCGATTTCGGGTCTATACTCATATTAAAGATTGGAAGCTGAGAGCGCTATTCCCCTTCATTTTGGTTGACGATCTTCTCTGCTATGTTGCTAATATTATACCAAGCAGATGAATTGGGGTATGAACTGGCAAGTGGCTTTCTCCTCCGAATAGATAATTTCACGTCATCATCCTCATCAATGGAGCCCAAAAACCCTACTGGTTCTCCGAGAAAAGAAAGGCAAAGGTGGTTCATCTTATCATAGAATTTTTTACCATCCCTAGGACTCTGCACTTGATTTGGGACTAGATATGTTTTGTCGAGGTGTCCGCTTCGATGGAGTAGTTTGAGTACCCCGTAGCTATCAGCTATTGATGTTGGTTCATCTACAAACACTACAAGTCTTGTATCGCACAGCCGCAAGAGGTGCATATTCTGATCTGAAATGCCAGCTGCTATATCGAAAAGTATTATAGTGTCGGGGAACAAGTTTACTATTTCGTATGACAGATCAGACAGGGTGTTGAGGGGAAGGTTGACCAAATTTGTGTCGCCGGAGGCTCCCGGCAGTATATCTAACCCTTCTTTGATATTGCTGATCACATCCGTTAGGGGAATATCACGCAGCACGTAATCTGCGACAGTTAATTCTGGTGATATACCTAACATTAATTGCGCGTTTGCCAGCCCCATGTCTGCATCAACGATAAGGACTTTTTCGCCTAGGTCTTGGAGTGCTTGAGCTAAATTAATACAGGTGAATGTTTTACCTACACCCCCTTTACCGCTGCAAATACCTATTTGACGCGACAATTGTAAACCTCATTATTTAATTTTGTTGCCAGCAATGTTTAATACAACTTTACTCTCGAAGAGAATTTTCCCATATCTGGTAGCGAAGTTGAAACAGCCGTCACCGTTTATAAAATTTCTGCTGTAATCTTCGAACTTATGATTTTCGGTGCCTCTATGTGAAGTTTTTGAAACAATTTAGTAACTAATTCGGTCTGTTTTTCGTCCTCGTCGATAATGTAATGTGCACTTTTGGTAAGCCAAGAAGCTTCCTTTTCAGTGGCCAGTCTGGCGAGCATAGAAAGGTCTGCCTCTACGAAAATAAGATGCTTGTCTCCTAGAAGAGCAAGCAAGTTTTCTATGCTTTCTAACTCATTCACCAATAAAAGATTTACCGAATATTTCGCTGCGATTGCGGAGAGGTGTGAATCACCATTACTGTGTTTGTGGGGGAGCCGCAATATCGAAGTTTCTTCATGGTCAGCCGCTCGTTTTTTCAAGAGTTCTGTAATGACACAAGTTTTCCCGGATTTTCTTTCGCCCCAGACAATGTGGCACCCTTGTGACGTTTTGCTAACTAGCTGTAAGGCATTCTTAGGCTTTATTTCCCGTTCATCTTTCTGGACAGGTGAGTTGGTCCCCTTTTGACTGGCATCAGGATTTAGAGGAGGAAGTTGGTTCAAAGAAGTCTTTATTGAGCGAATTTCTTCGTTGATGCTTTTTATATAACTCCAGGGGTCTGGTTCTTGAATTTCTGAGTTAACGTCTTGTTGAGATGCCATCATACTGGCAAAGCTATCTTCACGCCGAGGAGTGGCTGGTGAATCGAGATGCTCTTTGCTAAGCTTTTCATAACTTGAACTCTTCGCTTCACACGCAGCAATAATTTCAACTCTGGATCCAACCTTAGTGTTTGAGACAATCATAGCTTCTTCACCAAGCATTGTCCGAATTTCGTCCAGAACAGTTTTCGTATTTTTACCCACAAATCTTTGTAGTTTCACAATGATGTCTCACTTATTCTTTTTCTGTTAATTCGATGGTTCGAATAATTTTTATGGATTGATCGTCTGGAACTTCTCTGTAAGACAGAACCGACAACTCTTTTTTCAGTTTTCCTATAAATATAGAAAGCCAGGTACGTATCGAAGGCGATACGATCAATATCGCAGCTCTTTCGTTCTCCTGTGCATTAGTCACTTCTTCAGACAAGGACTCTATGAGGGTTTGAGCGAGATTTGGCTCTAAAGTCACCTCCTCAATGTTTGATGCGGACTTAACGAGGTCTGTAAGTATCTGCTCTAAATTCGGTTCCAGCGTAATGACCTCTAGAGTTTCCATCGGATCACAAAGTTGCTGGACAATTAATCGTCCTAATTTTGTCCGGACATAATTGGTCAATGCTTCCGGAGTTTTTGTATAGGGTGCAACATCAGAAAGTGTCTCTAATATACTTCGCATATCTTTTATAGGCACTCCTTCGGCAAGTAGGTTTTGCAGAACTTTTACAATTACACTCATAGATAGGCTGTCAGGAATAAGTTCTTCGATGAGTTTGGGCGAGCTTTCCTCTATTCGATCAATCAAATGCTGCGTAATCTCATAAGTCAAAAGCTCTTCTGCGTTATCTCTGAGTACTGAATTCAGGTGCGTCGCTATGACTGTGCTAGTGTCAACAACGGTGTAACCTACAGCCTGGGCATATTCTTTATCTCTGGCATCTATCCAAACTGCGTCCAAACCAAATGCAGGTTCCTTTGTCTCTGTTCCCGAGACATTTTCCAGAACAGACCCAGGGTTAATAGCTAAGAATTTTCCTAATTGGATATCACCTCTACCTCGCGTGGACCCGTTAATAACTAGCTGATACTGGTGGGGAGGTATGTCTAGATTATCTCGAATCCTTATTGTGGGTAATAGGAAACCGAATTCTCCAGACATTTTCTTTCTAATTCCTTTTGCTCTTTGTAGAAGACGACCGTGACGTTCCTCCTCTATCAGTGGTATGAGTCCATACCCGAGTTCCACACTAATGACATCCACCTGACCGGCGTCATCCCAATCAAGCTCTAGCATTTCTTCCTGCGGCTTTTCTAGTTCTGCCGGCTCAAGATTGTCGTTGGAGGTTAAGGGACTCATTTTTTTCTTCTGCACAAAGTAACCTACAGCAATAGCGCTGCTACCAAGTATTAAAAATACAGCGTTTGGCATACCCGGAATTAGCCCTAAAGTGACTAGTGTGCTTCCTGCCACTCCAAAAGCGAGTGGATTGCTCAGTTGTCTTGCGGCTTGATCGGGGGCAGATTCATCTGTTGTAACCCTGGAAACAATAATTGCAGTCGCTAAGGACAGTATTAATGCGGGTATTTGCGCTACGAGGCCGTCGCCAATAGTCAGTAAGACGTAAGCCCTGGAGGCTTCTGGTAATGAGAGGTCATGCTGCAGCATTCCTATAACGAGACCACCTACTAGATTAATGAGCAGGATTAAGATTCCGGCGACAGCATCTCCTCTGACAAATTTTGATGCTCCGTCCATAGAACCGAAAAAATCAGACTCTTGCGATACTTCTGCACGTCGAACCCTCGCCGTTTCTTGATCAATGACGCCAGCATTCAAATCTGCGTCAATTGCCATCTGTTTGCCCGGAAGAGCATCTAAAGTAAATCTTGCAATCACCTCTGATACTCGTCCGGCACCCTTGGTGATAACGATGAAATTTATAATGATTAATATCGCAAATACTATAAGTCCAACAGCATAATTACCGCCAATAACAAACTGTCCAAAAGCTTCAATGACCTTACCAGCTGCATCACCTCCTGCGTGGCCTTCAATAAGGACTACTCTTGTAGAGGCCACATTCAGGCCTAGTCTCATTACTGTCGCAAATAGGATGATGACGGGAAACGATGAGAAATCCATGGGTCTGGAGGTGAGTATCGCGACCATGATGATCAGTAGTGCCAGAATAATGTTGAATGTGAAGAAGATATCCAACATTAACGGAGGAATAGGCAGAACGAGAAGGGTCAACACCAATAGTACTAATGCCGGTGTTACCAATGAACCTAGGGGAAAAATACTCGCTAAGTGTCGAAAATTCGTCAGTGTAAAAAAAGATGCATTCATAAGATGTTGAATTTACTGATAATTACATTTTTCCCGGTTTAGTACATTAAGTGTCTCGTTAGAGTGCATTTATCGTGCCGATTCTAAAGAAAAGCTGCAGATAGCCGACAATTATCAGGTGGTATTAAAAAAGAGTACGATCGTGAATCAAATGAAATATGTTAAACACTATAGGCATTGTGTTCTTTTGATGGTGCTGGTCCTCATAGGGGGTTGCGTAACGAATGAATATCCGTATTCAGCCCCGCTTGGGATAAATGATCGAGTGGTTGGAGTAGGCTATGCGGTTATTAATGCACAACCTGGTAACAGTCCCGAAGAAAAACGTCTAATGGCGATAAAGGTCTCTAAGCTAGAAGCATACAAGGCTCTGGCAGAGCAATTATATGGCCAGTATTTGGAATCTCGGGGTTCTTTGCGAAATCTCAAGATGGAAGAAGAAGCGTTAGTAAGCAGGGTAGAAGGTCTGATAGTCGGAGCAAGAGTGGTAAGTATAAAACCAATATCGACAGACAGTTACGAAACTGTTCTTGAAATAGGTCGGTCTGAAATGGTTGGTTTAATTGATGAGTCTGATCGATCGTTGCAAGGGAATTTGATTGCTGGGGGATCAGAGTAATCGATATTTAAATGTAGTGTTTAGAACATCCTTGTAATGTCAATGATAGTAATGAACTCGGTTTAGGTAACCATAATGAAAGTTTTTGCTCTCTGTTTCGTTTTCACTGTCGGATTCGTTTTTCCGAGTTTATCGAGTGCACAGGAACTAAGTAATTGGCTCGTTAATTTAAAGCGGGAGGTTACAAACCTTGGTATTAACGAGCGAGGGTATCTTCATTCTATTGGTCATATTCGTAATTCTGTCTTACAGACTGAAGCCGTCTTTTTTGTCTCTTCAATGCATTTTCAAGAACTGGATATTCAATTGCTTCCCGATGGAAATGTCGAAGTTTCTCGTGATTGGAAAAAAGGCTCACAGAGCTTTAAGCCGGGTTCCGGGAATAAAGCTTCTGGGGTAGCTGTAAAAAGTTGTGAAAATTTATCGGGAAATTCCCCGAGATTATCTCTTGTAAGGGAGCAGTCTTCGCGATTGCTTAACGATCTAACCTCACGTGAGAATAACCTCCTGAAGTTTGTGGAGAACTATATTAGTGGTGTGCTCGTAGAAGAAGAAAATGTGGCATGGTCTCCTTACTCCGGTAATGTGAGCCGTTATGAGAATATGCTGCAAGGCAGTCATTTTGAAGAAGCTAGGCATAAGTTGTCCCTTCGGGTTCAATATGACGAGGCGCGGCAAGTGAACAAATTCGGTAGACCTAAAAGTCACCGAATATCAGTACGGTTACGTTTTTTAGAAGGTAATAACGCGATTAAAGCAATGAGCAGTGTTCTTGTTTTAGCGCGCGCTGATTTGAGTACCAGCGGCATTATCAAAGAAAAGCGTCATTCTAGTTCCTCCAATGAATTGAAAGAACTTGCGGTCAGAATAGGTTCTTTTTTATTAGAATTGCCTTGTCTCGCGAATTATTCAAATTTGGTTGTTGTATCGAATGGCCGATTGTTGCTTGATTCTGGAACTGACGCCGGGTTCAACGAAGGCGATCAACTATTGTTGATGCCAAAAGCAGTTTATTTCAAGAAGCGAGGTTTATTGGCTGGGGTTGATCAAATAGCTATAGCCCGAGTAAAAAAAATAGGTAACCTGCAGTCAGAATTAGAAATTGAAGAGGGCGAGATCCGATTCGAGGATGGTATAGAATTTTTTGCAAGACCCTTACTGGAGTTGATATGAAAAACTTATTCTTTTTAAGTCTATTTTTGATGATTTATGGTTGTAGTTCTCAACAGTTGATTGAAGAAGCTCAGGTAGACTTGGTCGCTCCGGAAAATGACCTCGATCTTAAGCAGGATAATACTTCTCTTGTTATAAAAAACTCTGGTCTGATCAAGGCGAATGAATCTATCTCAGCCTTTGACTCAGAAGAACTTGAACTCGCGTTGAGAAATATGCTTTCTAGATTGGTTGAATCTACGGATGAAGCTAAAAAACAAGAAAATGGATGGGTTGAGGGTACGTATCATATTAAGCGTGGCGATACTCTATCTGCGATTGTTCATGATGCGGTTAAGGGCACGGAAATTCGTCCTGATTTTATTCTCCAGGCTATAGTTAAAATAAACCCTTCTGCATTTGTACGAGGCAACCCTAATTGGATGTTGGCAGGGTCAAAATTGAAGTTTCCTAAGGCGGGAGATTTCAATCGTTTATTTTTTGTAAAATCAACAGAGAGGGATATACAGCAGACTGAAAACGATCCCTATCTTGGATGGATTAAATATCCCTAGGCACTAAATTGATAATCACCGACGTTATTGCTCAACCCATTAAATCCATAGCTCAGAGCGTCGAGCCTATGCAAAGTGTTTACTCGCTGCGGTTAAATCCTCCTGATGCAAGAAGTCTAGGGCTTCGGGAGGGTCAGGTTGTAAATGCTCTGATTGAGAACAGAGCAGATGGGAACGTCCTGCTGTTGAACAAAAACCTGTTGATAAGATTACCCAACCAGGTACCAAATCCTGGGACGCTTAATATAAAAATTCGAATGGATTCTATTACCAATGGCGTGCTTTCTCTCATATTTGGTAAAAAAGCAGATTCTGCAGAAAAGCTACCCTCTACTGAAGCGTTGCGGCTAGCGAGATTATTAACTAGGGGCGTGAAGTTTGATAGCTTGCAGAGATTGCTAAATCTAAACCTGTTTAGTGGTAGCGTTGGTGAAGAGACGAAACAATTACTTTCGTTCGCCCTTCGAGGCAGCTGGTTTAATGCATTTAACCATAAGGATATAGAACTTAGCTTGCGTGCGAGTGGACTGTTCCACGAACAATTTGTTCGAGATAGTAGATCACAACCCAACCTAAAAAGTGTTCTTTTGCGACTTCTAAGGAGTGGGCGATTAGAGAGACCAGAGTTGTTCTCCATTGCTTCTGCAATCGAAGACCTTGAGTCTAGCCAAATTGAATCGCTTGCTCAGCAACTCAACCGAAATACTCAATATCAATGGCTTATTCCCGTATTGGGTGATTGGCCTATTGAGATACAGCTGACCGAGGGAGATTCCCAGGATGACCAAGAAGACAATGCTGATAGCGGTTATGCGTGGAAGGTTCTGATAAAAATTAAATTAAACGAAGATGAAACAATTGATCTGTCGGCCGTCTTTAACAGTTCAGAGGTGCTAAGTCTCTATGTGGTGATGCCAAATCAAGGGTTATTAGAAATGGCAAATACTCGTAAGAATTGGTTGTCTGACGAATTAGAGAAGCAAGGGATTCGCGTCGATGAGCTAAAGATATACCGTAAAGAGGATACCAGACTAAACGATAGGTATAGCAAGGAAAACCAAATAGAAGTAGAAAAGAGGCTAATAGCTGATGCTTGACGAAGAGAGTAAGGTGGCAGTTGCGCTGCTATACGACAAAATCAGCGCCCCAAGGGTTCTCGCTAAAGGGCGAGATGACCTGGCATCTTCTATTTTGGAGATAGCCAAAGAGGCCGAGGTACCTATTACGGAAGATTATCTTCTGGCAGAAACACTCTCTAGGCTCGAGCTGAATCAAGAAATCCCGGAAACGCTCTTCAGGTCTGTAGCGGTGGTATTAGCGTGGGTTTACCGCCTACAAGGTAAGACCCCCTGGGATTCTGAAGCGGAAGGAGATTAAGTCATTTTGCCAAGCTTGTCATAGACTGAAGCATTGGCGCTGGTTTTCTGGGTTATCGCATTGAGCAAGTTGCGGGTTATTTCCATCTGCTTGTTGAGAAGCAAGGAGTTTCGGAGGTGTTTTTCTTTGCACATTTCGAGCTTGTGAGTCAGCTCGTCGATTATTTGCTGATCAAGTTTATCATCCTGTTTTAGTAAATCCCAACCGGATTGAAGATCCTGCATAAGAGAGAATTTGGTGTTTTGGAGGTCTTCAACTTCTTCAAAGCTTTTTGCTTCTAGTACTGAAAATTCCCGATCTAGGAGATCGCTAAGTTGAGATGAAGTGGTGGAGACTAGGTTTAGTTGTTCCACTTTTTGCAATCGCGAGATTATCTAAAGCAGTTGCTCTAAATCAGTAAATTGTTCGGCCAGCCTTTGAGCATCAATAGGGTATGAGCCCCTTTCAATTTGTTCTTTCAATTGTCTTACTTTAGCTTCGTCAAATTGTGCTCGTTCCTCAGAACGCTGAACTTCTTCGCTTAACTCCACCTCGACGGAGGGCGGACGGGTACTTGCCGCGTCTGATTGGATCGCACGCCTTTCTTCGTTTGAGCTCTCATTCGGCTTTGCTGCCTGGTTTGTTTGCTGAGGTCGGCCTGATCCCACCCCGTTTACATCATCAATCATAAGTCACCCGTGATTTAATACTGTTTCACATATCAGATAGTCGGTCATTAATTGAAAAAGTTTAGAATAAATTTATTAAAAATGTATCCTTATTTTATGAAATATCGCGTTCCATTCCTAGGATACCTTAAATCCTGGCTCGTTTGTCTTTTTCTCACAGGTTGTGGGGGAGGAGGTAACAACAGTGACAAAGCCATTCCTGACATTATTCCTTCGCCAAATAAAAGTCCTACTCTGACACTAAATTTTGCAACGAGTCTCCCTGAAAACCAAATCCGAATTGGTAAAGTTACCGTAACCGACCCGGATGGCGACGATATCAGCCTTACGTTGAGTGGAGATGACAGTGTATTCTTGAATCTAGAACAAGACATGTTGCTATTTAAAAGGGCACCGGATTTCGAAGATCCAGTGGATACAGACTTTGATAACGTGTTTGTTTTTGATGTTACCGCTTCAGACGGAGCATTATCTGTTTCAAAAGCGGTTGAGATCGAGGTGTTTAATGTCAGTGAACGGAAATATGACGAGGCGATCTTCGAGAATGATAGTTTGGAGTAGACCTTGAATAAAAATCGAAAAGTATTAGTGTCGGTGTTCTTTGCATATTTTTGTTTCAGCAGCTTTGCTTCTGATCAGGTTCCTACAATTTCGCCTGGAGATATCGTCTCCGCTGACGTTCTCAGGGAAAGCCTATATGAAGCTGCTAAAACCATGTCAAAGACGACGATTGACGATTTTCTGGGCGCTTGGGAAGCGAATCAGTCAGTCTGTATAGGTGGTTCTGCTTCTATTGAAGGGAATGGTTTATGCGATGCTGGTTTGGTCTTCGATGGTGATGATGGCGATCAAAAACTTTTTCCAAGCAGGAAAGATATCTGGAATATTGTAAAAGAGTCAAATTCGAGGATATTCATACAAAGCGATAGTTATAATTTCCTTTTCAATCCGGCTTTTGGATATTTGGTGCCAAATGACCCAGTCGCTTGGGTATGTGAATTGGCTGGCTCCGAGGTCTTAGTGTGCCTCGGACCTGAAGATAATCTCACCTATCGAGAGAATTCGGGTTGTGCGACTAACTTGTGTCGACTCCATGTCATGATGAATGTAAGAAGATATAGTGATAACGAGATTAGTCTCATGCTAGGACCAATAGACACTAGTATTGCAAATAATGTCGGCAATAAATTTGGCTTATTTAATGTTGTGGAATTAACTCGCAGAGGATTGATCCCTGTGCCAGCCTTTCTGCAAATCGAAGTAGAGATAGATAAAGCCATACTTTCTTGGTCTTTTTCTGAAGAAAGTGAGGCCCAATTTGAAATTTTTCGAAAAGACAGCCTGAATGGGATTTATGAAAACATAGGGCTGGTTAGTGAAATGTTTTATGAAGATGAAGGGCTAGTGTCTGGGGATTATTGGTATAGAGTTTATGCGACCTCAGAGGAGAATCGCAGTAGAGGGTCGAACGTTAGAAAAGTAACGATAGAGGAATAATATTGCTGTGGTTTTCAGAGAGGGCCTCAGTTTTATTGACCTGTATTGACCTCGACCTTCCCGCGCCCGATAACCGTTCCAACCACGTTCCTGCCACTTTCTGTGTTTTTCACTTTTACCGATTGTCCGTAGTAGCCATCTTGCATTGCTATGCCAGAAGTAATTATCTCTATAGAGGAACTTGTGCTAATCATTGTGACAGGGTCTTTTCTCCTTACCAATTTTGCTTTTCGTAAATGGCGCTCCCTAATGATATCGCCTGCCATTATTGTTCTGTTTGTCTCCATAAAAGCCCAGCCGCTGTTCTCTTTTAGAGCGTCTGAGGGTATGTTTTTGTAGCGAATACCAAATTTAGTCAGTGTTTCTGAGAGCCTAGAACCGGAAGGAATGGCAATGGCTGCTGTGAGAACCTGCTGGCCCACTAATATATTTTCTTGAGAAATTGGGTCTCCTGCACGTAAGTCTTTAGAAGCAATTATCTTGCTGTATTCAGTTAATTTAGGAACAAATGGCGAAAAATTATTACCTCTCAATTTTTTGCGATCCAAGTCTTGGCTCTTTATTGGCTCGCCTTCACCAACATCTTTGTTGACCACCTGCACCTCAACTAGCTCATTTGCTTCTTGATCTGCGATTATCTCTTCAATCTGCTCGATCAAAAGCCAAGGCGGTCGTTTAACAAAACGCCTCCATTCGCCCTGGCATTCTGCACGGATTAAGCTTTTATTTGACCCGAGGTAAGAAAAGATAATCCTAGAATGACATTTTTTCCTTTCGAGATTCCTATTGAGCCTTAAATTCTCCTCAATTTCCAAAACGTGGATTGTTGCGTGGGATGCGAACCAAGAAATCAAACTTGTTCTAAATTCGAAAACATGGTCTGTCTCCCCAGCACCTGAGATTGCTTGAGAGTACTCTTTGATAGCCCCGCCATCTGCGACGGACTGGTGGCTGGTAGAAGTAGCTATACCCACAATGAATAGTGAGATGGAAGTGCTAGTAAAAATCTTTTTCAGATAATCGCACATAAAAAGTACCGCACTAAAACTACTCACTATGGTATCTCAGTGTCTGAGAGATTTCTTTTAAATAGGAAAAACTATTTTCGACAACTTTTGCCGGCATGTTGCCAGGTTGCCGGCACTGAATTGCCGAACTATAGAAGTAAAGACTTAGGTGATTGACTAAAGAATGTATAACCCATTGAAATAAAACATTAAACAAAGGTTTTCTGAGATTGGCACGCGAATTGCTGATAGACATGGACGAAAATCTACTTGATCAAATAATCGGTCAACTAGAAAAAAACTTGAGGTAAATATTACCAGTGTCCAGTTTAGGAAACATATTTGGGATTCATGAGAATGCGCTTCTTCTTCGTGAGCAGCGGTTGAAAGCGCTGTCAGAAAACATAGCGAACGCTGAAACGCCTCACTATAAATCCAGAGATATTGATTATAAGGCCGCTATGTCTGCATCGGCTAAACAACTTTTAGATCTTCAGAAAACAAATGCTGAGCACATTGATCTGCACGGAAATTTTAAGGATTACGAAGTCTTTCGTTATCCAGTGAATATGTCACCCGACGGTAATACCGTTGAATTACATCACCAGCAATCAGAATTTGGTAAAGAATCCGGTCGTTATTTAGCGACTGTTCAATTTATCGAGAATCGAGTCGGCGGGGTTCGCCGAGCACTCAGAGGCGAATGAGCAAAAGTTGCTTAATTTGGAGAAGGTAGTTTTATGGCTTTAGTGATCAATACAAATATTTCATCGTTAACCGCCCAGAGAGCCCTGGCTGAGTCTAATGTAGAGTTACAGACTGCGATGGAGCGCTTATCAACTGGTTCTAAGATCAATAGCGCTGCTGATGATGCAGCAGGACTGGCTATGACGCAGAGGATGACAGCGCAAGTTCGTGGATTAGCAATGGCGGTTAAGAATGCGAACGACGGCCAGGCGTTAACCCAATCTGTCGAGGGAGCACTTGCTGAAGTGTCAGACATGTTGCAGCGAATGCGTGAGCTTTCACTTCAAGCAGCAAATGGAACGAATAGTTCAGCTGATAGAACCTTTTTACAATCTGAAATTAATCTCCTCGTTCAGGAAATCACCAGAGTTGCGACTAACACAAGGTACAACGGTGAGTTGATATTAGATGGCACATTCCTCAACAAGTCGATGCAGGTAGGTATAGAGGAAGGTGAGAATATTATTTTCTCTGTGGAATCAGTTGCAGCTGAAAAAGTAGGCGCACATACGTTGGTTGGTAATGGTCAGGGGGCATTAGTGGCTGCAGCAACTTCTGCAGCAAATCCATCGACCATTGCGGATGATATTGAGATCTTTGGATTTCTTGGTACTAAGGAAACAGCATCTTCTGTGGGTGATTCCGCTAAAGAAACCGCAGTAAAGATTAACAACTTAACTGGTGAGACTGGTGTAAGGGCCTACGCGAAGACATACGCAGCTCTTTCCTCCTCTACAGCAACTGCAAAAACATATAGTGTGATGATTAATGGTTATCAGACAGGCAACTTTGTTATTTCCAGTGGTGATGCGGAGTCTGCAGTCGATGCAATTAATCAAATTTCAGGTTCTACAGGGGTAACGGCCAGCTCCGCCAATAACAAGGTTATTCTCTTTGATAGCAATGGCGATGACATAACAATAGAAAATACCCAAACTCTTGCAGGTCACTCTGACTTAGTAGTTGAGAAGCTGGGAGAGGATGGGGCGATCACCAATGTTATTGGTAACGCTGTTTCTTTACAAATATCTGGAGCTAACGATTCGACCAGAGTTACTGGCTCCATAAAAATGGTTTCCCCTAACGCTTTTTCTATCGATCAAAAGGCGGTAAACCATAAAGACACTATTACAACAGGTACAGTCACTGGTTATGACGGCGCGCTTACTGTAAGCGATGGTATTACGACTGTTACTAAAAGCTATGCAGGTGGTTCTCCAGCAAATTTAGATGTGGTTTTAGCCGATATCAGAGCTCATGCTAATTATGGAGATCTTCTTTTCACCGTAGATAAAGCAGCCAACGGCACCAATCTTGAATATAACTGGAAAGCGGCGGGAGCTACTTATCAGGTAGAAACGATAACTCCAGGAACATTAGGTTCAATGACCACGGTCGTCATAAGCGACGGTAATTCAGCTACCAACGATATCAGTATTGGTAGTCCTGGAGGTAGTGGTTACGCAAGCATAGACGCACTTCTTACAGCGATTAAGGCTAATGGGAATTATGGGGCTCAGGGCTTTACCGCACACAAGTCTTATGACGGTACCAAGATTGAATTAATATGGAAAACACCTGGAGATCAGGCAAATTCAGCAACAATAGCGATTGGCGGTATAACTAATGAAGCTATTGAAACAGCAACGAACAAGTCTCCGGGAACATCACGAGCAACTTACACCGCAATTGATGGTGGCGCCACACTGGGGTCTATTGCGACAACCACAAACGGTGTCAACTCGCTTGGTTATTACACGGAAAATACTAATACAGCGAATCTTATAAACCTTACTCAGGTCAATATTACGACGATGGTGCAAGCGGGTGACTCAATTTCCATCATTGATGCGGCTCTAGATAAGGTTGCACAAATGAGATCTGATTTAGGCGCGATAGAAAATCGACTCGCTTATACAGTATCAAACTTAATGAACATTGCAGAAAAGACGGCTGACGCGAGGTCGCGTCTTGACGATGCAGACTATGCACTTGAATCAGCTCGTCTAGCAAAGGCACAGGTTATTCAACAAGCCGGCACAGCGATGTTATCGCAAGCTAATCAGCTAACGCAGTTAGTTTTGGATCTGCTGCGATAAATATCTAGGACGAGGATAAGCGATGAGTCTTGAAAATATAATGAGTATTTCGGCTGGTGCTATGGATGCGCAAACAGTTCGATTAAATCTCGCAGCTTCTAATGTCGCAAACGCGGATACAGTTGATTCTTCGCCTGAGACTGCCTTTAAAGCTAAGCGAGCAGTATTCAAGACTATTCTAGAAGATCAGGTACATCGAGGCGGTCGCGCATATGCGGGCAGCGTGAAAGTATCAGAAATCAGTGAGGATCAATCGGCTCATCCAGCCCTATATGATCCAAGCCATCCATTCGCCAACGAATCGGGTTATGTTTTCGGCTCCAATGTTGATGTCATGAGTGAGATGGTCGATATCAAGGCTGCAACTAGACACTTCGAGAGTGCAGTGGAAGCTAGTAATTCTGCTAAGCGTCTACTAATGCGCACAATCGAAATGCTGCAGAAGTAAAAGAGGGTAATGAGCAATGAGTATACCGATGATTGAGGGTGTTAAGACGATCGGCCAGTTAAGAACAGAACAGAACCAGCCATTGGATCAGGATCTTGATCGGAATGCTTTCTTACGGCTCTTCACTACGCAGCTTCAAAATCAGAATCCTCTTGATCCTATGAAGAATGAAGCGTTTGTTGCGCAATTAGCACAGTTTTCAACTCTAGAAGCAACGTCAGCAATGTCTGCTTCATTAGGTGATTTTGTCGCAGGTCAACAAGAAGAAAGAATGCTCAGAGGAGCCAGCTTACTCGGCAAGCAGGTTTTTGCGCCAGACGTTGCTATGCATCAACCTGGAGGAACCACACTGGATGGAGTTATACGCGTAGATCAGGTTATAGATGACCTGAAGCTCTACGTCGTTGATGCTGAGACGGATCAAATAGTTAATCAGATGGACCTCGGCCCACAAATCTCCGGGGACGTCACATTCGGCTGGAATGGTGGAAATTTCGATGGAGAAGCGGTTCCACCTGGACAATATATTTTTAAAGCAGTCGGTTATATCGGCGGAGACTCTTTTGATGTGCCGACTATGGCGCAGTCAAAAATCAGGGGAGTTTCCTGGGATCAATCGCTCGGGGAGATTTTCGTCGAAATTGAGGATGGTCGATCTATCGCGTTATCAGAAATCTCTTATATATCAGAGTAATTTAAAGGAGTAGTTACCACATGTCTTTTTATACATCGCTTACAGGTCTCAAGGCTGCAACGACAGAGCTGTCGATCACAAGTAACAATATTGCAAACGTCGGCACCTCCGGTTTCAAAAAATCCAGGGCCTCATTCGGTGACATCTTCGCAACGTCTCCCCTACAGAAGGCAACCTCGGTTGTTGGTCAGGGTGTATCGTTGAAGGAGGTTAGACAGGAGTTTAGCCAAGGTAACGTCGAATTCTCCTCAAACACGTTGGACTTGGCGATTTCCGGTGAAGGATTCTTCCCACTGAAGTCAGCAGATGGTTTGACTGATATTTATACTAGAAATGGCTCTTTTGTTCTTGATGAGCAATTTAGCGTGATCAACTCGTCAGGACAGGCATTACTTGCGGCGGCGGTTGACTCGAGTGGTAAAGCGGATTTATCTAAGCTTAATAAATTGCAGATACCTACTACTACAGCTGGAGAAGCGAGACAAACCAGCTTGGTAGATTTGTCACTTAACCTGCCATCAGACGCTGAAGTGATCGAGGCTGAATTTAACCGAAACAATCCAAATACTTATAATAAATCGACTGCATTGAGTGTTTACGATAGTGGAGGTAACTCTTACCTCGCCACGATTTATTATGTGAAGACCTCGAACGCTACAGCTAATTCACCGTTCAATAAATGGCAAACATATGTTTTCGTAGGTGATGATGCCGTAAGCGCTGCTTTACAGCAATCAACCGATGAGAATGCCGAGCTTTTATATGTCAACAAATATGGAGAACTTAAGCCTCGCTCGGACGTAGAGGATTTGCTTGTAAATAGAAAAACTCAAAAATTTGCGTTTGATGATTTAACCGATGTACGCACCTCTGTTCCTGCTTCTATTACAGGGGGAGATTTACCGACCGCTGTGGATCTTTCTGCAGATCAAGGTTTTAATTTCGGGGCTGACAATGTGCCTGGCACAGGCGCTAACTTTACCACCGCTCAACTACAAAATTTTATGCAAGTTGATGTTGATAACAGCGGAAATCCTGTCACGGTTGATTTATCCGGCCTTGTTGGACAAGGTGCAGTTACGGGAGTGCAGATTGCTGACACTATCCAGGATCAATTGAATACAAAGTTCGGCGATGAGAGATACTTTGATCTAACGACTGCATCAAACAAAACATTCAGAGTTACCGATGGAACCACCACAGCAAATATAAACTTAGCCGGCATGACTACGGCCGGAGGTGCGAATCTAGCTAAAGTGACAGTTGCTGAGATGGTCACCGCGATTCAAGCAGATTTAAATACAGCGTCAAATGGGTTTGTGGTTGTTAGCTACGACTATGCAAACAGAGCTTTCAAATTTGTACCTGCAGATCTTGGTAAGACAGTTCAACTGTCTACTGCGAGTGGGTCAAATGCACTCTTCGGCTTAGGTGTCACCCCGGTGAGTGTGGATTCAACAACGTATACCTACTCTGGTTCAAATGGGCAACAAACGACGGTATTGCCTAACGGTACGGTCATTCGTCCTGATTCGCAGCAACGCTACGGGATTACGGTGGTGTACGACGGCGCCCAGGAAAAGTTTTCAATCCAGTCGGGTTCAACGGGTGATGAGTCCGAAATTGAGGTAAATTTTGAATTTGCAGCAGGTACTTTTAGGACAGCTCAGGCTGCCTTCCTAGGATTTGAGGCTACCGACTCTGCGAATTCAGTTTATACCGTAAGCCAAAGTGCTGAGGCTCTAAGGGGGGTAGCTTCGCTACCTGCTGTAACGAATGGCTCCTCCATTGCGGTAAACGTCAATAACCAGTTCGCTGTAGATGCGTCTAATAACACTTTCGTTGTCTCAGTCGATGATGTCAAAGGCACCTTGACTCTGCCTATCAGTTCGGCTTACACGCTTGATAGTTTTATAGATACATTGCAGAAAAGTATTAACCAACTCGCAAGTGAGGCGGGAAGTAGTGTCTCCGGTGTTGCGGTTGAATACGATGCAGACACCAACGGATTGGTATTTACCACAGGAACTAAGGGGTCAGATTCCTTTATTAAGGTTTCCGGTAGTGCGACCTGGGGACTGGCCAATATCGAGGCCGGTCGTGGAACGACCACCACTTGGATCAAACCGACTCAGTCAGCTGATACGGTCAATGGGGTTTCCGTACAAAAATATATCGACGAGTTTGGAAATGAGACAGCCAGTGCTGATGGTTTTACAACTCTCCCTGAATGGTCTCCGATTTATCTGGATAAAGGAGAGTTAACCTTTAATACGTCGGGTAATTTGGTGTCTCCATCCGGAGGCGCTCAACTTGACACCGTCTTCCTATCTGGTGGTCGAGGTGCTTTGAACCTGACAATTGATTATGGAGAGACAACCCAGTTTTCGCAGGCTTTTGCTGTCAAATCTCAATCACAAGACGGCTCTCCTGAAGGAGATCTTGTTGGATTAGATATTGCAGACGATGGTCTGGTGGTCGCCTCATATTCCAATGGTTCTCAGAACTCATTAGGAAAGATTGTCCTCACGACTTTCGCTAGTAACGAGGGTTTGAGACAGAACGGAGATAGTTCTTATTTGTCTTCTGCTAAATCTGGACTTGCAACATTCGGAGAGCCCGGTACAGCAGGATTTGGAACGATTAGGGCGGGTGCAAGGGAAAGATCAAATGTTGATTTGACTACCGAACTGGTAGGCCTGATTACCGCCCAACGAAACTTTCAGGCTAATGCAAAGGCGATAGAAACATCTTCTGCACTAACGTCAACGATTATCAACATTAGAGCCTAATGATAATTTTTTTGGAACGAATTTAGTTTAGATAGGACCGTTAGATGGATAAGGGAATTTATTTGGCCACAACCTCGATCAAGGCTGATAAGTTGAGGCAACAGAATCAGGCACACGAGATGGCTAACCTATCTACTATAGGTTTTAAGAAAGCCTTCCAGATGACGAATGTAACTTATCGCGTAGACGGGGAAAATTCTCTGTCATCCAGATTTTACAAGGTGGCAGACAAATTGGGTCGTGTCGATTTGACCCCTGGGCCGCGAATCGTAACGCAGAACCCCCTCGATATATATATAGAAGGTGATGGCGTGATGGGGGTTTTTAATGCGAACGGTGAACTGGCTTTTACCCGCAGAGGAGATTTACGTGTAAACGAAGAAGGTGTCTTGATCAATGGGTCTGGATACGTTGTCGCTGGAGATGGTGGTGGAGAAATCGAACTGGACCCTGCTTTGCTTCATAGGATGTCAAAAGAAGGAGTGATCTATGCTTCGGATCCTGCCGAAGAAGTGGCTGTGGAGGTAGAGGTTGCCAGATTGTTACTGCGTAACGCTGCAAACACGGTGCTTGATAAAACTGAAGATGGTCTCTTCAAACCGGCTGATAGCAATGAGCCGGAAGATTTTGAAGGTGCTGAAGAGTCAGTTTATGTGACGACACACGGATTGGAAGGATCTTCTGTAAAGTCATATGACGTATTAACTCGCATGATAGAAATTGAACGCAGTTATGAAGTAAAGGTGAATATTATTAAAGAGCTAGGTGATATGAGTGAATCTGCAATGTCACTGATGCAAGTGAATTAAGGAAAAATTATGGACGCTTCTTTATGGGTAGCTAAGACAGGCTTGAACGCGCAGCAGACTAGAATGTCTGTCATTGCTAACAATCTTGCAAATGTTAATACAACTGGGTTCAAACGAGACCGCCCGGTGTTTGAAGACCTTCTTTATCAGAATATTCGTCAAGCAGGTGGTCAAACCGGGGCTGATACTAACGCCGCGACGGGTTTTATGTTAGGCACGGGCACGCGAATCGTTGCTACTGAGAAGATTCAGTCTCAAGGCAATATGATTGCGACCGAAAACGCCCTCGATTTAGCAATAGAAGGCCCAGGATTTTTTCAAATAGTCCAGGCGGATGGAACGATAGCCTACACTCGTGATGGTGGGTTCAAATTATCGCAGGAAGGGGCACTCGTAACACCAAATGGACTCTTGTTACAGCCTCAGGTTGTGGTGCCTGCGGAAGCAGCGTCTGTAACAGTTGGTACCGACGGTACGGTCAGTGTTGAACTGGCGAACGGCGGAGGTAATCAACAACTTGGGCAGATCCAGATTGCTCGTTTTATAAATGGAGCTGGGCTGGAGGCTCTAGGTCAGAACTTGTTCAGAGAAACTACATCAAGTGGAGCGCCGCTTGTTCTAGTGCCGGGAGAGCAGGGTGCAGGGGAAATTGCACAAGGCATGCTGGAAGCATCCAATGTAAATGTGGTGGAAGAATTGGTCAATATGATTGAGACGCAGCGCGCCTATGAAATAAATTCTAAGGCGATCAGCTCAGTAGACTCAATGTTGAGATTCCTTAATCAAAATCTATAAAGGTGAATCTCTGTGAATAAATTCTTAGGTATATTACTTGGTATTTTTTTGACCAGCTGCGCCTCGATTGAGAGAGATCATTTTGAGGCCAGTGAGGTGCTGGAGAAGGCAATGCCGCTTCTACAGTATGAGGAAACAATGGTCTCGGGTTCAATCTATCGTGACCAGCCACGTAGTACTCAGTTCGGTTTCCGAAAGAACTTTGGTGTAGGCGATATCCTCACTGTCGTGCTTAACGAGAGCACTCAGGCGCAAAGAAGCAACGGCATTAATACGACTAAAGAAGTTTCAAATTCACCATTAAGTCAACTGAAAGCGGCTTTCGGCAATAGTCTGCCCGTCTCTACTGGGACAGAAATTCTAATTAAAAGAGGGCTGAAGGCATTGACGTTCACGGATCAGAATCGCTCGAATAAGGGAATTGGAACATCAGACCAGGCAGGGTCTCTGAATGGTGCACTGGCGGTCATTGTGACGCGCGTCTTACCGAATGGAACACTTTTTATAGAAGGAAAAAAGAATTTAATGTTTAGTGAGGGACGAGAGGAAGTGTACGTTAGCGGTTTGGTCATGCCAGATGATGTTCAGCCTGACAATACGGTGCTTTCGTCTCGAATTGCTCAAGCCAGCATAGCTTATCAAGGAAACGGTGAGTTAGCTGACGTGGCGCGAAGTAGTTGGGGAAGTAAAGTCTTTAACAAAATTTGGCCTTTTTGATATGAAGAAACAACTTATTTTCATCTTATTCTTTTCGATGTGCTTCTCTCATTTAGTTCAAGCAGATCGAGTAAAAGACCTTACTTCAGTGGCAGGTGTGCGATCAAACCAGTTAATTGGTTATGGCTTAGTGGTTGGTCTTGGCGGCACCGGTGATGGTGACAAAATCAGCTTCACGGCACAAAGTCTGAAAACAGTCTTGGATCGTTTGGGTGTGGACGTAGATGGCCCCATCTCCAATTATGATTTATATCAACGAGGCGTTGCAACGCTGGCCTATGATAAGACTAAGCTCGATAACATAGCGTCTGTGATTGTTACCGCAACGCTACCGCCTTTCGCAAAGCCGGGACAGACCCTTGATGTCAATGTTGCTGCAATTGGTCTTGCGACGAGTCTCAGGGGTGGGAATTTGATCCTTACTGAGCTTCGGGGAACAGATGGGCAAATTTATGCTCTAGCCCAGGGAGGCTTGACCGTTGCTGGTGCGGAGGTTTCTGCAGCGGGTACAGAAATAAGGATTGGTGTTCCTACTGCTGGTCGAATACCTAGCGGAGCGATTATTGAGCGAGAAGTTATTAGTCCATTCGACCGTTCAGACTTCATAGTTTTAAACAGTAATCACGCTGACTTCACAACCACTTCAGCGATTGCTGAAGCCATTAATGAGAATTTTGGTGCTGAAACGGCTAGGTCTATTGATGCAACTTCTGTAGTGGTGAAAGCTCCCCAGAATATTAGCAATCGTGTTGATTTCGTGAGCATGATAGAAAATCTGGAAGTTACACCGGGTGAACCAAAAGCTCGTGTGGTTGTGAATTCTAGAACCGGCACTGTTGTCATTAGCCGAACCGTTCGAGTCACTGCAACTGCGGTGACCCACGGTCAGCTGACGGTAAAAGTCTCAGCTACGAACGAAGTGAGTCAGCCAGGCGCTGGCACAGTAAGGGTAGGAGGGGTGGGAGAGACAGTTCCATTTGTTAATGCGGAAGTCACTATCGAAGAAGAAGTTCGACCAATGTTTGTCTTTCAGCCTGGGGTGAACTTGAGGGATATTGTGGATGCAGTTAATCAGGTGGGCGCTACGCCGTCATCTTTAATCGCTATTCTAGATGCTCTAAAAAGTTCCGGTAGTCTCAGAGCTGAGTTAATTGTCATTTAACCTGAGCCATTAATATGGATTCCAGCTCATATTTTGACTTCGCTTCCTTGGCTACGCTAAAGGGTAGGGAAACTGTAAACCACCCGGAAAATGCAAAAACTGTATTGCAAAAATTCGAGGCGTTATTCATTGACCAAATGCTTCAGAGTATGCGCAAGGCAACAGTTAGATCGAAGTTATTCGATTCAGAAGGTATAAAACTTTACGAATCACTCTTTGATAAAGAGGTCTCGGAAGAACTTGCAAAAAGTGGTGGGCTGGGCTTGACGAAGAGTCTGGCTCAGCAGTTGGACCTCGATAGCACCAGTCTAGATCATAAGAATTTGTTATTAGAGCTGGGCAATCGCACGTTTGCTATCAACAAATCAAAGGCCATGGCTCTTTATTCTTCACAAGCAGTAGATCTATAAAAGCTCATGGCCGACTTGTTATCTATTGCTGGGAATGCAGTCAAGACTAATCAGTCATCGTTGGCGATTATTGGAAATAATATCGCTAACGCTAATACTGATGGATACGTGAGGCAAGAACTTGATATTCGTGAGAACCTGCCCACTCGAGCTGGAACAGTCTTCTTAGGTACTGGAGCCCTCTCGGCGGGAGTCAAGCGCGCGTACGATTCGTTGGTTGAGTCTTCGCTGAGGTCGAGTCTCAGTGACTTGAGATCGCAGGCACCGATTATTGATTACACCAATAGGGTTGTTGATATGTTGGGTGATGAAAACTCTAGCCTAACATCTGCATTGGACAACTTTTTTGCTAGCTTCAGAGATTTAGGCTTGGACGCCTCATCTGAACTTAGAAGGAATTCAGTCATCTCGGAATCTAAAGGTCTTGCTAGTCGCTTGAATGAAATAGCTACTCAATTGCGATCTATTGATTCCGATACATTGAATGCCTTGAAATTCAAGGTCACAGAGATCAACTCGTTGGTGGAACAGCTGAGCGTGGTCAACGGTAAACTAAGTAGACAGTCTAATTTGCAGTCACAGCCCCCAGACTTGCTGAACACGAGAGATCAACTACTCGAAAACGTTGCTGGATTAATGAAAATTAGAGTAATGGAAGAGTCTAATGGAGAAGTGACTGTTCGTCTCGGAGATGATTCTGATGGATTAGTTTTACTCACAAAGGGTGCAACTGCCCAAGTCGGTTTACAGTATCGAGATAACTCTCAGCCAGTAGGGGTTGATTTGATATTGGATCCTCATAGTACGCCGCAAAATTTGAATGGGATTTCGAGTGGGGAGATCGGTGGATACCTGTCTTTTCGAGATACAACATTGAAAACAGCGATCGAACAAGTTAATGGCCTGGCCACGGTTATAGCGAACGAAGTCAATGGCATGCTAGCTAAAGGTATGGATCTTTACGGCGCTTCAGGTGACGCATTATTCGAAATTAAGCCAGAACTGATCACAAATGTATCGTTCGCAAGGTCGAATATATCGGTAGATGCAACGATATCATCTATTGATTCTAAAAATAGTCATGCATTAGAGATGATTTTCGATCAGACTAATCAAAGATGGATTGTGACTGATCTTGCAACAAACCAGACTTTCGCTGCTTCCAATGTTAATAATTTCATAATTAATGGCATAAACATATCCATATCGGGACAGCCGATCGATGGCGATATAGTTACGATCAGCTCTCAAGAGTCACAAGCCTCAAATATCAGGGTGGTGATTGATGACGCCAAGAAATTAGCGGTTGGAGAGCTCCTTGGTTTGACGCTAGGAAGTGAAAATACGGGTGACACACAAGCCAGTGTATCGGCGGTTGTGCCCGCACTTGGGCTTAACGGCGTCAACATGCAGGAGGTCCTTGTAAATAACCTGCACGAATCATCAGCCAAGAATTTTCAAACAAGTTCTCTCGATCCATCTTTCGTGATTGCAGCAGGCACTACCGACTTAAATCTCGCTAGTTTGAGCACGAATAGCAGCGGGGCAGATTTGCAGGTGTTTACTCGAGAAGGGATCCACCTCTTCGGGACGGGAAACTTAAGTCAGAGTGATTTGAGTGCTATGTTGATCGCGAACAATGGCTTCGAGGCTACAAGTAGCTATAGCAACTCTTATTTGAATGGAAACGGTACATATCTTGATCATCAGTGGTCGCTTGGTGCCTCAGGAAAATCTTTGGTTGAAATATCGGGAGATGGCACTGGGCAGGTAACAATGGAAGCAAAGATTATCAGTCAAAGCCTGCCAACAACACAAAATGGGACGCTGCAAACTTCAACGCTGATAGCTGCTGACGCGCTGAGTCTTAATGGTAAGAAGCTAAGCGCTTTAGTGCTGGCTGCTGGTGCAACTTTAAACGCGAGCACGGTAGTGAATTGGTTGAATACTAATATCTCACAAAATTCTTTGAGTCTGACCGCCTCGGCAGAAAACATCATAACAGTGCCACAAAATCAGATTGACCTTACCAGTAACGCCCTCAGCATAAATGGGACCAGCATCACTATATCTGCACCTATGGCAAATCTTGGGGCTCTGGTCAATGCGATTAATGCTTCAACTGGAAGTACAGATGTTTTTGCAGAGATAGATCCTAATCAAAGACTGACTCTGCGCAATAAAAGCGGTAATGAAGCTAACACGATAACTTTTGGTTCGAGTGTAGGTGCTTTATCCATAACTGGAGATGTGCGCGCCAAAATAAAAGTAGAAGCAAATCGTGCAGCGAATGATGTATCTGACAAGTCTGTAACGCTTACCCGAAATGCAAGCAGTGCTTCGACTGATTTGGGTATCCTTGGTTTTCGAGAAACACTGTCACTCAACGGATCGACAAATGAAGATCTAATAGTCTTTACCACTGGGGCAAATAATAAAAGTTTGGACTATTTTGCGGGCTATAAAGATTCAAGTGTTAATCCTCTTTATCAGCGAGACAGGACAACTGACGTAAAATTTACGGCACTCACAAGTTATCAAATTGTAGATAGAGAGACGAATACAGTTCTCTCTGAGAGAACTTGGTCTCTGGGTTCGTCGATCAACTATGGAGCAATTTCTTTATCGATAGAAGGGCAACCAAATGTTGGGGATGTTTTTTCGATAGATGGAAACCAATCAGGAGTCGGAAGCAATGAAAATGCGCTCCGAATTGCAAATTTAGAAGACGCTAACATAGTGGGTAATGGTAATACGTTGAAAGAAAGCTATCTCTCTATTTTGACGGAGGCTGGCAATTCCGCCAGAAGGTCCTCGGTAGCACAGGAAGCATTGGATGTTGTTTATCAACAAACTGTTGAGACTAAAGATGCCAAAGCGGGGGTTAATCTGGATGAAGAGGCGGCAGACCTTTTGCGCTTTCAGCAAGCATACCAAGCTTCTGCTCGTGTAATGCAAATGGCAAGTCAGTTGTTTGATTCAATCTTAAGAATTTAGCGGCAGCATAGGTTCCTATATGAAGATATCAAGTTCTTTGTTGTTCGATCAGGCAACAAAAAATATTCAGACAGCTCAAAGTGATGTTTCTAAATCTAGAGAGCGCCTTGCAAGTGGCAAAAGTCTCGTGAGAGCTAGCGATGACACTAGTAAAGTTAGAAGCATCGAAATACTAAAGTCTCAGCAACGGAAAGTTGAATCATACGACAAAAGTATGAATTTTTTGATGGATCGCTATAAGCTTGAAGAAAGCGTTCTCGGTTCTGCAAGCGATATATTAATCCGTCTAAAGGACCTGGCGATTCAAGCTGCTAATGATAGTTTCTCTTCATCAGACAGGGATATTATAGCGATAGAAGTCGAGAGCCTGCGAGATGAATTGTTAGCTATATCCAACACTCGTGACGTAGAAGGAAACTTCGTTTTCTCAGGTAGCAAATCAGATACTAAGCCTTTTTTGATTGATAATTCGACAGGAGCGGTTGAATATGCGGGTGATAATAGGAGATTGTTAACCGCGGTTAGCGATTCTAGAACTCTTGAATCTAATACTGATGGTACGCAAGTTTTTCAGCCTGTAACACGAACTTCAACAACGTTCGATTTGGGCGGGATTACAGCTGCTGGGAACTATAACTTTCGAGTCGGTGATTCCGTCATAGAATTTGATGTAGTTACACCGATATCAGTGTCAGAATTAAAGACAAGTATAGAATCAGCGCTGACAAACTCTGCGATTAGCTCGAATGTTACTGTGGAATTAATCAATGGTGAGCCAAAAGTAGAGTTAGCTTTAACAGGACAGGCGGGGATCGCTTTGAGTGGTATTGATGTGACACAAAATAATGGTGATTCCACTCCAGCAAATGTAGTGATCAAAGATGTGAGTACAAATGGTGTGGGCTTTTTCACAATGCTGGCTGATTTCCATGGCGCGCTTAAGTCGGACGTGAGAAGTGATATCGGTAGAGCCATAAGTGAGTTGACCTCTGCTCAGGAAAATATAGCTGGCTCCCTAGGGTCAATCGGATCTAAGCTGAACACTATAGAACGACAACAGGATATTAATGCGGATCTTGGGCTTCGGGTAGATCAAATGTTGTCGAATGAAGAAGATCTTGATTACGCTAAAGCGGTGACGCAATTTAATGCGGAACTGATGCGCTTAGAAGCTACTCAAGCCAGCTTCGCGAAGATAGCTCAGCTGTCTCTGTTCCAATTCATCTAGTGGAAGGTTGAAGAGTTTCTTTTGGTATCTGCATCAGTATCGGAATTGAGTTCGATGTAATTGGTTTTAGATAAAGAGGACATGCCTTTTCTCAATTCAATTGTCAGTTGAG
>MDTB01206947.1_pt1 | contig 27281 bp, 33 predicted proteins | sample 811161 | NCBI WGS metagenome assembly MDTB01 (sample SAMN05326650, study PRJNA326480) | marine metagenome | isolation source: seawater | place: Mediterranean Sea | collected 2009 | reverse complement strand
ATGCTGCCATGTTAAAAGCTTCGTAAACTTGACCTTGATTTACAGCACCATCACCAAAAAAGCAAAATGTAACTGCCTTTTTATTTAAATATTTATTTGAAAATGCTATTCCAGTTCCAAGGGGCACTTGAGCTCCAACAATTCCGTGTCCACCAAAAAATTTTTTGTCAGATTTAAACAAATGCATAGATCCACCTTTTGCCATAGACGACCCACCTTTTTTTCCTAGCAATTCACAAAAAATATTTAATAGAGGTTCTCCTCTTGATACCATATGAGCATGACATCGATAACCAGTAATAAAACAATCCTCACTACCTGCAAAACTTTCAATGCCTGCAATCACTCCTTCTTGGCCTATATACAAGTGACAAAAGCCTCCTATTAACCCCATACTGTAAAGTTGTCCCACTTTTTCTTCAAATCTTCTTATTTTTAACATTAATTTATAAATGTTGAGAACAATATTTTTATCCACATTGGAAATAATTTCTTTCTCTGAAGCTTTTAATACTTTAGAATCAGAAAAAATTTTTATAGAATTATTAGCTGCAGTTAGATTATCAATTGTCATTCCAGGAGGCAACAAATCCTTATAATGAGTAATTTCAATATTATCCTCAAGTAAACATCTTGCAACTGCTATTTTCCATCTGTCTGGTATACCTTGTTGCACCCACGAGTAAACTGTTTTTTCATTTATATTTTCTTCTGTAAAGCTTTTAAGCCTTGCAGTTAATTTTTTTCCACCACCAAGCTTACTTATAATATCAGCGTGACCATTATCAATCATAATTTTATTTTAATTAAATGATAATTTTTGTCAATTAATTCTGTAAAATAAAGAAAATATTATTAATTAATTACAGACTATTTAATTACTATTGTATAAGAAGTGTTAGGCGACTTACCTAATTCAAACGATTTTTCTTCTAAGTAATCTAAATTTATATTTTTTTGATCTAATAATAATATCTTATTTTTATGTAAATTTATATCCTCTGTTAATTGATTCTGATAAGCTAGCTTTGATTTTAAAATTTTAATTTTTTGTACATAAGCATTTAAACCATTTTCGAACCCTATCAGATGATAAACTAGATATGCCATGGGCAACATTGAAAAGAATAAAAATACTTTAAATCTAAACATTTAATAAATGACCAGCATATGTTAAATTATTATTATTTCTTTCAATAACTAACAATCTATTATATTTAGAACATCTTTCTGACCTTGTAACAGAACCTGTTTTTATCATTTTAGAATTAGTACCCACAGACAAATCTGCTATAAAGTTATCTTCAGTTTCTCCTGACCTGTGAGATATAATAGTTTCAATATTATTCTCCTTTGCTAAACTTATAGTATCTAAGGTTTCAGTTAATGTGCCTATTTGATTAGGCTTTACTAAAATAGCGTTTGCTGCATTTATTTTTATTCCTTTTTCAAGCCTATTTTTATTGGTTACAAATAAGTCGTCTCCCACAATGTAGACATGATGGCTTAACTTAGAATTTAAATTAATCCAACCCTTCCAATCATCTTCAGCACATCCATCCTCAATAGAAAATATAGGATATTTCTTTTCAATATCAGTCAAAAAGTCTACCATTTTATCACTAACTAATGATTTGTTTGAAGCACTTAACAAATACTTATTTTGTTTATAAAATTCAGAAGACGCTACATCTAAAGATATTTTCACATCTTTTTCTGGATTTAATTTCGATTTTTTTATTGCCTTTATAAGAAATTCTAAGGGTTCGTAATTATTTTTAAAATTAGGAGCAAAACCTCCTTCATCTCCTACAGATGTTGAATAATTATTAGATTTTAATAATTCTTTTAAATTGAAAAAAATTTCAGAACACCACCTTATAGCCTCATTAAAAGTTTTAGCTCCCAATGGAGCTAACATATATTCTTGAATATCAAGGTTATTGTAAGCATGAGCTCCTCCATTAATTACATTTACAAGAGGAATGGGTAAAAAATTGGTGTTAATTCCACCTAAATATTGATAAAGTTCAACATCATCTATTATTGAAGCGGTTTTAGCAATAGCTAAACTTACAGATAATAATGTATTGGAACCCAACTTACTTTTATTTTTTGTACCATCCAATTTAAGAAGTATTGAGTCTATATTTTTTTGATCTCTTACGTCAAGACCTTGTATAGCATCTAATATTGAAGAATTTATAATATCAATATTTGTCAAAACTCCTTTTCCATTATATCTTTTTTTATCTTTATCTCTTAACTCTAAGGCTTCATGAATACCTGTTGATGCACCTGAAGGTACTGACGCACAGCCTTTTATACCAGTATCTAGTATAATCTCAGTTAATAAGGTGGGTACGCCTCTACTATCTAAAATTTCATATGCTTTTAAATTTTCAATTATACTCATTTATTTAATTATATTATCAATTTGTTTAAGTTTTTGTAATAGTTTTTTGAGATCTCTTATATTTAACATATTAGGTCCATCACTAGGGGCATTATCAGGGTCTTCATGTGTTTCTATAAATATACCAGCTACACCAACTGCTACTGCTGCTTTTGCTAAACAAGGCACATATTCTCTTTTACCTCCTGAACTTGCTCCTAATCCACCTGGTTGCTGAACAGAATGAGTGGCATCAAAAATTACTGGCCAACCTGTCTTCTGCATTATAGGTATTGACCTCATATCTGAAATTAAATTGTTATAACCAAAGGATGTGCCTCTTTCACAAAGAATGATTTTTTTACTACCTACTTTTTCTAATTTTTTAACTATGTTAGACATTTCCCAAGGAGCTAAAAATTGACCTTTTTTCACCATTACCGCTTTACCAGTTAATGCAGCTTCAGTTAGTAAGTCAGTTTGTCTGCATAAAAAAGCTGGTATCTGTAAAATATCAACTACATTAGCCACCTCTTTGCATTGTTCTTTTTCATGAACATCAGTAATTATACTGATATTTAATTTATCTTTTAAATATTCAAAGGTTTTTAATCCTTCTTTCATTCCAATTCCTCTGTTGCTATCAATACTTGTTCTATTTGCTTTATCAAAAGATGATTTATATATAAAATTTACATTTAGATCTATACAAATTTCTTTTATTATAGTAGCCATTTTGATTGCATGTTCTTTACTTTCTATAGCGCAAGGTCCTGCAATAAGAATAAAAGGTTTTTCATTATTTATAGTTAAGTCATTTAAAAGTACTGTTTTATTCATTTTATATATTTTTTTTATGCTTTAATGAAGCTCGTAAAAAAGAATTAAATATAGGATGAGGCTTCAATGGTTGCGATGATAGTTCAGGATGAAACTGTACTCCTAGATACCAGCTATGTTTAGGAATTTCTATTACCTCTGGTAATATTTTATCAGGTGACTTTCCCGATATTATCATTCCATTTTTATTTAAAAGTGCTTCATATTTAACGTTCATTTCGTATCTATGTCTATGCCTTTCATCAATGCTATTTTTTCCATATATTTTATAAATTAAAGAGTTTTTATCTAAAACGCATTTATAACTTCCTAACCTCATAGAACCCCCATAGTCAGTATGAATAGACCTTTTAACATTCCTACCATCTTTAATCCATTCAGTCATTAATCCTATGATATTTTCAGCATTTTTATTATTAAATTCACTTGAACTTGCATTTTTAATGTTCAAAACATTTTTCGCGTATTCAATAACTGCTAGTTGCATTCCAAAACAAATACCAAGAAAAGGAATATTATGCTCTCTTGCAAACTTTATAGAATTGATTTTACCTAATATTCCTCTTTTACCAAAACCACCTGGAACCAAAATACCATTGAGATTTTTAAAACTGCTCTTCATAGTTTTCGAACTCTCTGCACTAATCCAGTTTATTTTGATTTCTGTTGAATTATAAATTCCACTGTGGTGCAAAGCTTCAGTAAGAGATTTATAAGCATCTTTTAATTGTATATATTTTCCAATAATTCCAATATTTACAAAGTTTTTAGGATTTTTTTGTAATAAACTAATTTTTTCCCAATTTTTTAAATCAGCTTTTTTATATTTGGTGACACCTAAATTAAAAAGAACTCTTTCATCTAGATGTTCTTTATTTAAAACTAATGGTAAATCATAGATACTTTTAACATCTAATGCCTGTATAATGTTTTTAGAACTTATATTACAAAATAAAGCTATTTTTTCTTTATCTTTTTTTGATATTCTTTTTTCACATCTACAAATTAATAGGTCAGGTTGAATTCCAATGCCTCTAAGTTCTTTAACAGAATGTTGAGTAGGTTTAGTTTTCAACTCATCAGCGGCTTTCAAATAAGGTACTAATGTTAAATGAATAAAAATTGTCTGATTCTTTAACATTTCATTACTTAATTGTCTAATTGCTTCAAGAAATGGTAAACTTTCAATGTCGCCTACCGTACCACCAACTTCAACTATCAAAAAATCAATTTTCTTTAAATCATTAAAAATTCTAAACTTTATCTCATCAGTAACATGAGGTATTACTTGAACAGTATTACCTAAGTATTTGCCTTTTCTTTCGTTTTTAATAACATTTTGATAAACGCTTCCAGCAGTTATATTGTCATTTTTTGTTGCATTTACACCAGTAAACCTTTCATAATGCCCTAAGTCTAAATCTGTTTCTGCCCCATCATTAGTAACAAAAACCTCGCCATGTTGGTTAGGATTCATAGTTCCTGGATCAATATTAAGATATGGATCTAACTTCCTTAATTTAACTTTAAAACCTCTAGCTTGAAGGTTGGTAGCAAGTGATGCAGAAGTAAGCCCTTTTCCCAATGAAGATACAACACCTCCAGTAATAAAAATAACCTTGGCTATTGAATTAATTTTTTTAGATATAACAATTTACTCCGTTTCAGGCACAATTGGTTTAATATTTTCATCTTCTGAAAAATCCTCTATTATTGTTTCATTAACTATCGATTTTTCTTTTAAATTACCTGACAATATTGCTAATAAAAGACTGTTTCCTAAAAATAAAGCTGCAATAACAGCTGTTAATTTTGTAAGAAAATTAGCAGAACTTCTTCCGGTGAGCATACCAGAAAAGCTACCGCCTCCTATACCTCCAAGTGCTCCACCATCACTTCGTTGCATTAATATAATGATAATTAAGGTCAAAGCTAAAACAGCATGTATTATTAAAAACAAATTAAACATAAGTATATTTTCCTTTAATTAAAGAACATTTAATTAGAGAGTATCATAAATTTTACAAAATTCACTAGCAATTAATGAAGCTCCTCCTATTAAACCACCATCAACATGTTTTAAAGAGAAAATTTCATCAGAATTGGAAGATTTAACTGAACCTCCATATAATACTGGAATATTTAAAATATTAAATTTATCTTTAATAGTTTTTTTAATTTTGAAATGAATGCTATCTATTTCTTGTGCTTTAGGTGTAATACTTGTGCCTATTGCCCAAATCGGTTCATAAGCTAATATAATATTTCCAAAATTAGTTTTTTCATTAAAAACATCTAATAATTGCTTAATTATAAACTGAATGCTTTTATTTTTTTTGTAATCATATAATCGTTCGCCAACACAAAAAATAATTTTAAGCTTTTGCTCTGAAGCTCTTTTAATCTTTTCAAATAATACTTTACTATCTTCAAAATAAAGGCTTCTTCTCTCAGAATGGCCTAATAAAACGTACTTACAACCGATTTTTTTAATCATTTCTGCAGAAATATCACCAGTAAATGCACCATTGTTATACTGACTACAATCTTGACTACCAAAAAATACATCTTTCGCATCTAGTTTATCTTTAATATACAACGTAGATTGAATAGGCGGTAGAATAATGTACCTTTTTTTCTTATTATTTTTAATTTTTTTTCTAACACTTTGTAATGTTTTCAATCCATCATTATAACTTTTATTCATTTTCCAATTGGCTACTAACAATTTCAACTTAATATTCCTTTCAAAATTTGAAATTAATTGTTTTATATTTATGTAAAAATGTTAAATATGTATTATTATGATTAAAAAATTAGGAACGTCTATAAAAAATATTGGAACCAAAACCCTGATAATTATAATTGCTTTAAGTTTTGCAGTATGGGGTTTAGGTGATATGTTTACTGGTAATACAAATCCTACAATAGCAACTGTAGGTAGTTCTAAGATAAAATTAAATGATTTTAATTTAGAGTATCAAGCAATTTTAAATAATATTAGACAAGGCAGCGACGAACCATTACCTGAAGAGTTTATTAAGACTTTAGGAATACATAATTCAGTCATAAATAATATGATAAACAATGAATATATAAATTTACTATCTAGAGAATTAGGCATTGCTGCATCTGACAATTTTTTAAAAAAATCTATTGTCCAAAATAAAAACTTTCATGATCAATTAGGTGTATTTAATAAGGATTATTTTAATTATTTTTTAAATAGATTTAATATTTCAGAAAAAGAGTTACTTACAATCAGTGAAAAAAGCTTGATTAATGATATTTTAATTAAGACTATAGGTAGTGCAGCTTCAATTTCTAAAGTTATAGTAAATAATATTACAAAAAATAAGGACATTACTAGAAAAGCTGAAATTTATGAGATTGATACTAGTTCATTAATAATAAAAAAAAAAAATTTCTGATAATGACATCATAAAACATTATGACATAATTAAAAATACTCTTTTAGTGCCTGAAAAAAGACATATAAACCTGATTACAATAGATAAAAATAATATTGATTCTGACGTTGCAATAAAAGAAGAAGAAATCATAAAAATTTATAATACTAATTTAGATTTTTACAAGACACCAGAAAAAAGAAGAATTTTTCAACTTATTTTTGACAGTGAAATAAAAGCTAAAGAATTTTTAGACAATGCAAAAAACTTAGATAGCATTAATAATTATATTAATAAAAATAATATTAAAAAAAATGATATAGATTTAGGATATGTAACTAAAGAAGGGCTTAGTGATGATATAAGTGAAATTTCCTTTAATTTAAGTAAGCGAAAATTTTCTAATATAATAAAGTCTGCATTTGGATGGAAAGTACTTTTTATAGAAGATATTAAGTCTGAAAAAAATTTAAGTTTTGAAGAAGTAAAAAAATTTATTGAAGACGATTTAATTAATGACACCATAAGTGAACGTATATACGAAAAAGCAAACTCTTTCTATGAAAAATTTATAGAAACTAATGATCTTTCTTCTTCACTAAAGTTTTCAAATTTAGAGAAAAAAAATATAAAGAATATAGAAATTGATAATATTAAAAAAATTGAAATTAATGGTAAAAAATTCTCTGAAGATACTCTTGTTAAAATTATCTTCAACCTAAAAGAGGGGTCACTTTCTGATCCATTAGAAAACAAAAATAATAATTTATTTTTTATACACTTGGAAAAAATTATAGAATCGATGCCAAAAAAATTTGACGTTGCTAAAGAGGAAGTTATTCAAGATATATATAAAAATTTAAGAAAAGACGAGGCAAAAAAAATAGCGGATAAGGTTTACAATAATTTATTAAAAAAAATAACTCCAGATCCAACTTCCTATAATTTAATTAAAACAAATTGGATAACTAATGATAATAGGCTTGACAGTAAAGTAGATCAAAAAATAAAAAAAATTATCTTTAAAACTAAATTAAATACATATTCTAAAATTAAACAAATGGAAGAAAATAAATTTATTTTTGTAAAGCCTACGGCTCAATCTAATAAAATTTTGGAAAAAGACAAAAGAACTATTTCAAAAGATATTTTATTAGACGTATCTAATAGTATAGATAATGACATACTAAGTGCTTTACTAATTGACCTAAAAGTAAAGAAAAAAAGCAATATAAATCAAAATTTTATAAATTCTTTTTAAAATGACAATTGTTTTTCCTAAAAAAAATGAGTTTTTATATAAGTGTAAAAAAAAAGAAAATCAAATATTATGGACTACTTTACAATCTGATCTAGATACTCCGGTTTCAACATACTTAAAACTATGTGATAAAAAAACAAATAGTTTTTTATTAGAATCTGTTCAAGATGGAACTTATAGAGGAAGATATTCTATTATAGGGTTTGATCCTGACCTTATCTGGACTTGCAAAAAAGGTGTTGCTTATAAAAAAAAACTTACAAAAAAAAACTCTAAATTTATAAAAGAATATAAAAAACCTCTTTTTAGTTTGCAAGACTTAATAAGTTCATCAAAAATAAATCTACCTAATCACTTACCCCCAATGTCTGCAGGTTTAATAGGTTATTTAGGGTATGAAATAATTGAACAATATGAAAAATTACCAAAAAGAAAAAGAAATACAATAAATATACCTGATGGGTTTTTTATAAGACCCACTACACTTGCTATATTTGATAATATTAAAAATGAAATTACCTTAATTCATCCTTATTGGCACCATAAAAAAAATAATTATGCAAACGACTGCAAAAAAATTAGCAATTATTTAATTAATCTAAAAAAATTAATCAGTAACCCCTTAAAATATAAAACAAAAAAGCCTATCAAAAAATTTATTAAACCTAAATCTAATATAAAGAAAAATACTTTTTTAGAAATGGTTAAAAAAGCTAAAAACTACATTCATGAAGGAGACATTTTCCAAGTAGTATTATCTCAAAGATTTAAAACAAAATTTTTGCTTTCACCATTTGAACTATATAGATCCCTTAGAAGTATAAACCCTTCACCCTTTTTATTTTACATGAATTTAGAAGAGACTATTAAAGAGGAATTCTCAATAATCGGTTCTAGTCCAGAAATTTTAGTAAAGTTAAAAAATAATGAAATAACAATTAGACCTATAGCAGGTACCAGAAAAAGAGGAAAAGACATTAAAGAAGATATAAAACTCAAAAAAGATTTGTTGTCAGATCCAAAAGAAATTTCAGAACATCTAATGCTCTTAGATTTAGGAAGAAATGATGTTGGAAAAATGTCTAAAGTTGATTCTGTAAAAGTTACAGAAAAAATGAAAGTAGAACTGTATAGTCATGTAATGCATATTGTTTCTAATGTTATAGGAATAGCAAAAAGTACTAAAAATATTGTTGAGATTTTAATGTCTGGATTTCCTGCAGGAACGGTTTCAGGAGCTCCTAAGATTAGGGCTATGGAAATAATTAATGAATTAGAACCAGAAGCTAGAGGGGTATATGCAGGCTGTGTAGGTTATTTTTCTGCAAATGGGGATATGGAGACTTGCATTGCTTTAAGAACAGCTATAGTTAAGAATAAGGAAATGCATGTCCAAGCTGGTGCTGGTATTGTAGCAGATAGTGTGCCAGAAAAGGAATACATAGAAACATTGAATAAAACTGCTGCTTTATTTAAAGCTGCAGAGATATCATATAGTAATTAAATTCAATGTTTTTATTACTAGATAATTATGATAGTTTTACTTGGAATGTTTATCATTATTTAAAATCATTTAAAATAAAAGTTGTAGTTAAAAGAAATGATAAAATAAATTTTAAGAATGAGAGTTTTAAAAAATATAAAGGTATAGTATTCTCCCCTGGTCCAGGTAAACCTGAGAATGCCGGTGAGATGATGAATATTATTGATAAATATAAAGATACAACCCCAATGCTTGGAATCTGTTTAGGACATCAAGCTATTGCTGCTAGTTTTGGAGCAAAGATAATCAAAATGAAAAAAGTAATGCATGGCAAGACAGATACTATTACACTGCTAAAAAAATATAGTATTTTAAAAAATATACCAGAAAAATTTATTGCTACCAGATATCATTCTTTGGAAGTTTCAAAAAAATTCTTACCACCTAAAATACAAACTTTAGCTATAAGCAAAGAAAAAAATATAATGGCAATAAAAATTAAAGGAAAAAAAATTTATGGCTTACAGTTTCATCCAGAAAGTATCGCAACCTCTTATGGGAAGGTTTTTTTTAAGAACTTTATAGAAATATGTTATAGATAAAATTACTATGACTTTTAATTATTATTTTCAAAAAATTTTTAATAATAAAAATCTTACCAAAGATGAAGCAATACATGCTTTTGATATGATAGTTTCAGGAAAAGTTTCTAATATAGAAATTTCTAGTTTTTTAGTTGCACTATCTTTAAAGGGCATTAATCATAATGAACTAATTTCTGCAGTAAAAGTATTAAGGTCTAAATGCCTTAAAATAAAAACTACCCAAGTTGTTGTAGATACTTGTGGCACAGGTGGAGATAAAAAAAATACGCTTAATATATCTACAGCTACAGCTATATTAGCCTCAGCATGTGGTATTACTATAGCAAAACATGGCAATAAATCAGTTTCATCAAAATCAGGATCTTCTGATGTATTACAAGAATTAGGTGTTGATATAAATGCATCTTTTAAAAAAGTTGAAAATTGTTTAAAGAATATTCAGTTATGTTTTTTAATGGCTCCACTCTATCACAATGCAATGAAAAATGTTGCCGAAGTTAGAACTAAAATAAAAATTCCTACTATATTCAATTTACTAGGTCCCCTTCTGAACCCAGCTTCAGCTAATATACAATTAATAGGTGTTTATTCATATGATTGGATGATGCCTATTGCTAAGTGCTTAAAAGAATTAAAGATAAAAAAAGCTTGGGTAGTTCATGGAAAAGATGGCTTAGACGAAATCACTACAACTAACAAAACTGACGTTATTGAAGTAAATAAAAGTAAAATTAGAAGATTTCAAATTGATCCTGTAAAGCTAAAATTGAAAAAAGCAAAACTTTCTTTTTTAAAGGGTAAAAATGCAGCCTATAATGCTAAACAAATCTTAAATATATTTTCTGGTAATTATAAAAATGTGTACTACAAAGAAATAGTTTTATTAAATACAGCTGCAGTTTTAGTTTTATCTAATAAATGTAAGAATTTAAAACATGGCATCCAAATAGCAGAAAGAAATCTTATAAACGGTAATGCGCTTAAAAAATTGAATTTACTGAGAAAGTTTACAAATTAATGCAAGGTATATTAAAAGAAATTTATAATTATAAAGTTGATTTAGTAAGTCGTCTTAAATTAAAGGAATCGCAGAAAGAACTTGAAAACAGGGTATTAAATTCAAATAAATCTAGAGGGTTTTATAAAAAAATAATACAAAACATTAAAACAGGTAATCCATCCATTATAGCAGAAATTAAAAAAGCTAGTCCTTCCAAAGGAATAATTAAGAAAAAATTTATACCCGAACAAATAGCAAAAATTTATCAAGCTAATAATGTAAGCTGTATCTCAGTTTTAACAGATACTAAATTCTTTTCAGGCTCTAATAGTGATCTGATTAAAGTAAAAGAAGTAACTAAAATTCCTATTCTAAGAAAAGATTTTATAGTATCAGAATATCAAATCTATGAAAGTAAGGTTATTGGAGCAGACTGCATACTATTAATTTCAGAAATATTATCAGAAAGCATTATTGATGATTATATAAGCATTGCTAAAGACTTAGATTTAGATGTGCTTATTGAAGTTCATAGTCATGAAAATTTTTTAAAATATATAAATAAAAAAGATATATTATTAGGAGTAAATAATAGAAATCTAAAAAATATGAATGTTAACGTTAATCATGCAATTAATATTGTAAAAGAAAATAATAAAGATAATATTATATGTGAAAGTGGTATAAAATCCTTTGATCAATATCATAGTCTATTAAAGCAAGGTTTTAAAAATTTTCTTATAGGAGAATACTTTATGAAAAGTAATAATATTAAAAAAGACCTGATGCAATTTACAAATGTAGAATTTAAAGTTTGAGTGCAATAATGAAATCATCGCATTTTGATAAAAAAGGCTCTGCAAAAATGGTAGATATTTCTAAAAAAAAAAATTACTACTAGAATTGCTATAGCCGAGGGTTTTATTCATATGCAAAAATCAACCTTAGAAATGATACAAAAAGGTCTCCATAAAAAGGGCGATGTTTTATCTATAGCAAGAATTGCTGGTATTATGGGATCAAAAAAAACTAGTGAGTTAATACCACTTTGTCATCCATTGAATATTGAAGCTATAAATATTGATTTTGAAATTAACAATAAGACCAATAAAATAAATGTTTTAGTAAACTGTAAAACTACTAATAAAACTGGTATAGAAATTGAAGCTCTCACTGCAGTGTCTATTTGCACTTTGACTATATATGATATGTGTAAATCAGTAGATAGAAGTATGTTTATTAGGGATATAAGGCTTGTCCATAAAAGTGGTGGTAACTCCGGTACCTATAATAAAAAATGATTACCGTCCAGCAAGCAGTTTCAATAATAAAGTCATCAGTTAAACAAGTTAAAACTGAATATATTGATGCAATTAATTCTAATAGCAGAGTATTAGCTTCAGAAATTAAAGCTATTATTGATAGCCCTCCTTTTGATATGTCCTCAATGGATGGATATGCTATTAAAGCTAAAAAAAACAACTTTACCGATCATTATAAAGTATCTAGTGAAATTTTTGCTGGAGATAATAAGAAAGTAAATATTTCATATAATGAGGCCATAAGAGTTTTTACAGGTAGTAGAATTCCAAAAGGCACAAACCGTGTAATCATTCAGGAAAACTGTAAAGAAATAAATAAATCAGAAATTATAGTTAATTATAATAAAAAAGATGATCTTTTTATTAGAAAAAAAGGACAGGATTTTAAAAAAGGTTCTCAGCTATTAAAAAAATTTCACCGTATAAATCCAAGAGATATTGGTTTATTAGTTTCATCAGGAGTAAAAAAAGTATTAGTTTATAAGAAACCTAAAATAGCAATTTTGGCTACTGGCAATGAGCTTATAAGTATTAATAAAAAAATTAATGAAAGTCAGATTTACGCCTCTTCAATTTTTATGCTAAAAGAATTTATTAACTATACTAATTCATATTGTACAAAACTAAAAATTATTAAAGACGATCAAAAAGAAATAATTAATACTATTAAAAACCTCAAAAATGTAGATCTAATTATTACTACTGGAGGAGTATCCGTTGGAAAAAAAGATTTAGTAAAAAAATCTTTAGAAAGTTTAGGAATGCAAACAAAGTTTTGGAAGGTAAAAGTGAGACCAGGAAAACCAATACTGTTTGGAACACTTAAAAATATTCCATTTTTTGGATTACCTGGTAACCCAGTTTCAAGTTATGTATGCTTTATAGTATTCGTATTAGAAGCAATAAAAAAATTATCTCCAGCTACTCAATTGTTAATTAAAAAAAGTAAGGCCTATCCTTTAAAAAAAATTGCTAATAATAGTTTTAGAGAAACTTATTTTAGAGGAAAGTTTTATATCAAAAATAGCACCAAATTTGTTAACATTTTTGATAATCAAGATAGCTCTTTCATGAAAACCTTATCATTATCTAATTGTTTAGTAAAAATTAATGCAAATAAAACTGTATGCCCACATGATCTTATAGAAATAATAGAATTAAGTAATGGAATTTAAATATAACTTGACAGCAAATAAGAACTAAAGTAGAACATTATTATGTTAACTTCTAAACAAGCCAAGTTATTAGATTTTTTAACAAACTCATTAAAAAGTAACAACATTTCCCCCTCTTTTGATGAAATGAGAGAATTTTTAGGATTAAATTCAAAGTCAGGTGTTCACAGATTAATAAGTTCTTTAGAAGAAAGAGGTTTTATAAAGAGATTACATAATAAAGCAAGAGCAATAAAAATTATAAAAGAAGAAACTGGAAATACTATCGGGTTCACCTCAAATCAGTCTATAAATAATGGCAATAGCCATAAAATTTTTATATATGGCTCTATATCTGCTGGAACGCCTTTAGAGGCTATACAAAATTCAGAGGGAAATCTCAACGTGCCAATTGATATGATAAAAAATAATAATCAACATTATGCCTTAAAGGTATCGGGAGAATCTATGATAAATGCTGGTATTTTAGATGGAGACATTGCTATTTTAGAAAAAACAAATGATGTAATTAATGGGGATATAGTAGTTGCTTTAATTGACGGACAAGAAGCAACTCTTAAAAGATTTAGAAAAAAAACAAATTCTATTGCTCTTGAACCAGCCAATAAAAAATTTGAAACTAGAATATTTGGGTTAGGAAGAGTTATAATTCAGGGAAAACTAGTAGGATTAATTAGAAACTATTAATCTAAATGACCGTAATTACTAGATTTGCACCATCACCTACAGGATCACTTCATCTTGGAGGAGCTAGAACCGCTTTATTTAATTGGCTCTATGCCAAAAATCAAGGTGGAAAATTTTTACTAAGAATAGAAGATACAGATCTACTAAGATCAAAAAGTATATACACAAAACAAATTTGTGATTCATTAAAGTGGCTAAATTTAAATTGGGATGGTGAAATATTTTTTCAAAGTAGAAATGTTTCCAAACATTTGAAATTTGCTAATTTACTTCTAGATAAAGGTCTGGCCTATAAATGTTATTGTACTAAAGAGGAATTAAATAAAGAAAAAGAAATAGCTCTTAAAAATAAAGTACCATATAAATATAGTGGAAAATGTAGAAATTTAAAAAAAAGTTATAATACAGAATATGTATTACGAATAAAAACACCAAAAGAAGGTTTTATAACATTAAAAGATAATATTCAGGGGATAGTAAATGTAGAGTATAATAATTTAGAAGATTTTATTATATTAAGATCGGATAATACACCTACTTATATGCTAGCAGTAGTAGTTGATGATTACACCATGAATGTAACTGATGTAATAAGAGGTGATGATCACTTAACAAATACATTTAAACAGATAATTTTATATAATGCTTTAAATTGGAAACTTCCAAATTTCTCTCATATTCCTCTAATCTACGGAGCTGATGGTTCAAAACTTTCAAAAAGGCATGGAGCACAAAGTGTTTTAGAATATGAAAAAAAAAAACCTATTACCTGAAGCCCTAAATAATTATTTACTTAGACTAGGTTGGGGATATAAAGATAAAGAATATTTCTCAACTCAAGAAGCTATAGAACTATTTAGCACAAAAGGTATAGGTAAATCACCTTCACGATTTGATGCTATAAAATTAAAGAGTATCAATTCATATTATTTTAAAAAGTTAACTAATGATCAAATTTTAAAAAAACTAAAACCTGAATATAGTTATTATAATAAAAAAAAAATTTCTCAACTAATTGATTTGTTTAAAAATAGAGCTGAGAATATAGATGATATTGAAGAAGGTCTATCATATATGTGTAATGATATTGTTAAAAATATTAGTGAAGATGCCTTAAAATTGATAGATAAAGCTGATAAAAATATAATGATTGAAACTATAAATAAACTAGAAAAAATAGATTTTTGGGAAGCTAGTAACCTTGAAAAATTTATAAAAGCAGAAGTAAAAAAAAATAATATTAGAATGTTTGACATAGCTGCTCCAATTAGATCTTCAATAACTGGTAAGACTTACTCGCCTAGTATTTTTTTAGTACTAGAAAAATTGGGAAAAGAAGTTAGTATTAAAAGACTTAAAAATAATTATTATTTAAAAGATAATGAGCGATAGAAAAATAGCAAAATTGAACTTACCAGACGGCAAAGTCATTGAACTACCTATAATTTCAGGTTCTATGGGGCCTAATGTTTTAGATATTACTTCTCTGTATAAACTAGCAGATGTCTTTACATTTGATCCAGGTTTTACATCGACTGGAAGCTGTAAATCAGATATTACATTCATAGATGGTGATAAAGGTGTTTTATTGCATAGAGGTTATAAAATAGAAGATTTAGCAGAAAAGTCATCTTTTTTAGAAACTGCTTATTTGCTTATGTATGGAGATTTACCGTCAAAAGAAAAAAAAATGGAGTTCGTTAATTCTATCACTACACACACAATGTTAAATGAACAAATTTCTAATTTTTATAGAGGTTTTAAAGATAATGCTCATCCTATGGCTATACTATGCGGAGTTGTGGGAGCTATGGCAGCTTTTTATCATGATAGTACTGATATTAATAATGCTGAACAAAGAATGATAGCATCATATAGATTAATCGCTAAAATGCCAACTATAGCAGCTATGGCATATAAATTCTCCATAGGACAACCTTTTGTATATCCTAATAATAGCTTAAATTATGCAGAAAACTTTTTAAATATGGTTTTTTCTGTTCCTGCTGAAAAGTATGAAATTAATCCTATTTTTGCAGATGCATTAGATAAGATACTTATCTTACATGCTGATCATGAACAAAATGCATCTACTTCAACAGTAAGACTAGCTGGATCTTCAGGGGCCAATCCATTTGCTTGTATAGCTGCAGGCATAGCATCATTATGGGGACCTGCTCATGGTGGAGCCAATGAGGCAGTTATTAATATGTTAGAAGAAATTGAAAGTATAAATAATATTAAAAAATATATAGATAAAGCAAAGGATAAAAATGATAGTTTTAGGTTAATGGGATTTGGACATAGAGTATATAAAAATTATGACCCAAGAGCCCGAGTTTTACAAAAAATTGCAGAAAAAGTTCTTTCGGAAAAACATTTATTAGACAATAAACTTTTTGATCTAGCTAAAGAGCTTGAATATTTAGCTTTAAATGACGAGTACTTTAAAGATAAAAAACTATACCCTAATGTAGATTTTTATTCGGGCATAATTTTAAAAGCTATTGGTTTCCCTATATCTCTATTTACAGTTATATTTGCTGTAGCAAGAACTGTAGGCTGGATATCTCATTGGAATGAAATGATTTCTGATAAAAATTCTAAGATTGGACGACCTAGACAACTATATACAGGTAAGACTGAAAGAAAAATTTAATAATTAATCTGGTATGCTAAATAGGTCATCATCTAGACGAATTTTTTTAAGAACAACATTAATACTTCCCTTTTTTTATAAAATGAAAGCTTATTCCGTATGTACTCCTACTCCTACTCAACCAAAAGGTCCTTTTTATAAAAAAATCTATGATAAATCAAATAATGATATGACTAATAACGGAGAAGCTATTGGAAAAAAAATAAAAGTTTATGGTAATATTTTTGATAGTAAATGCAGAACTATTCCGAAAGCTAAAATAGAAATATGGCAGGCAAATTCTTTTGGTAAATATAATCATAAAAAAGATTTATCAAAATCAAAGGTTGATAATAATTTTAATGGTTATACTAAAATACATTCTAATGAAAAGGGAGAATATTTTTTTTTTACTGTATACCCTGGTCACTATAAAATGTCAGCTTCCTCAATAAGAACACCTCATATTCATTTTAAGATAACTACTAATAATAAATCACTAACCACACAAATGTATTTCAAGGGTAATAAAATGAATGAAAGTGATTATTTCTATAAAAAAAACATTTATAATAATGGTTTAGAGGGAATTCTTAATTCAAATCAAGATTTGCATTCGTGTGAATTTAATATTATTATTTGATAATAAAATAGAATAAGGACATTATAATTAATAAATTAAGACTATTTTATCTAATTTTTACTGGTGAGCTTATATTTGCTCTTCCGTTTCATATAAATAGATTTTTTAGACCCTCATTATTAGAAGAGTTTGAATACACCAACTCTATGATGGGAATGGCCTTTACAACCTATGGCATTACAGCCTTAATTTGCTATTTTCCTGGAGGCTTTATAGCTGATAGATTTAACACGAGAAAGTTGTTAAGTATTTCTTTAATCTTAACCTCTTTAGGTGGACTAATGTTATTATTTTATCCTAACTTTTATTTTTTATGTTTTATTTATGGGTATTGGGGGATCACTTCTATTTTGTTTTGTTGGAGTGCCTTAATAAAAGCTACTAAGATAGTTGGTAAGAACAGACAGGGTTTATCTTTTGGCGCTTTAGAAGGCGGAAGAGGTCTTATAGCAGCGATTCTTTCAAGTATAGCAGTTATAATTTATTCCAATATATTTTTACAAGAGTATTTTGCTGATATTGTTCCTATAAAAAGTACTCCTCTATCATTGGTAATTTGTTTTTATACTATTAGCACTTTTATAGCAGGAATAATAATATGGTTTTTTTTTAAAAATGAAACAAATGAAAGCTCATCTGAGAGTATATTACTAGCATTTAAAAAAGTTAAAAATTTTTTAAGAGTAATCTCTTATCAAGCATTAATAGTTTTATCTGCATACAGTGCCTATAAAGGAGTTGATTATTATTCACAATATTTTTATGACATATTAAATTTTAGTAAAGAAAAGTCAGCTACTACAATGAGTAACCTCTCTTATTTAAGACCTATATGTGCTATTACAGCTGGCCTAGTAGCTGATAAAATAAGTGCTACTAAACATTCAATTTTTTTATTTATTATTTTATCAATATCTTTTATATGCTTGAGTCTATTTTCTTTAACCATAAATATACAAATACTAATACTAATTAATATTATAACTAGTATGGTTGCTGTTTTTGCATTAAGAGGTATCTATTTTTGTTATTTAAAAGAAACTAATATTCCTTCAAGCATGACTGGTTTTTCTGTAGGAATTATATCGTTGATTGGTTTCTTTCCAGATGTATATATTGGACCAATTTTTGGTTATTTCTTAGATAATTATGATAAAGAATTATCTTACAATCTTTGCTATATATTTTTACTTGTTATATCAATAATAGGTCTTATTTCATCATTAAAACTTCATTATGCAAAAAATAGCACTTAATTAATAGGTTTTATAAAACGAAGTGTCATTCTATCACTCTCACCTATAATTAAATATTTTTCTATATCATTAGGGTCACTTAACTTCAATGTGGGTAATAAATTCCATACTCCATTACTGTGATCCTTTGCATCTAAATTATTAGAATTAATTTCAGAACTTTCTTCAAGCAAAAATCCGACACTTGTAGCAAAATTAATAGCTAAATCTTCGGTTACATATCCAGTTTTATTCATATCTTTGATAGAAAAGTTGCTCGGTGCTCTATGTTCAACGACACCAAATATACCACCAGGCTTCAGAGCATCATATGTAACTTGAAACACTTCTTTTAAATAACCCGCCTTTAACCAATTATGTAAATTTCTAAAAGTTAGAACCATATCAACGGAATTATCACTACTTAATTTTGTCGGGGGCATTGATAAAACAGACATCTCAATATTTTTAAAGTCAGGGTTTTTTTTAATTCTTTCTTCAAAACCTTTTCTCATTTTTGCCCTCCACTTAGACTCATTAGGGTTGAAATGTGCTGCTATTAGTTTGCCTTCTTTTTGTAAGTAAGGTGCTAATATTTCGGTATACCACCCGCCTGGAGAATTACCGCCACTTGGTTGTAGCTCTATGACCTTCATTTTGTTATTAATTTTAAAAAAATTTAACGTTTCCAAAGGATTTCTATATTTATCTCTATCTACATAATTAGGTGTTCTATTTTTAGAGTTAATCACGCTCTCTAAAGATTGTGAGAAAGCTAATTTTACATAGAATCCACAAAAACAAAAAAATATTAGAAATAAAATTAATTTACGAAATTTCATCAAGATTAACTCCTTATTTATTTTTATAAAGTTTATTATATCTATAGTTTGCATATATTTTATATATAAAATTTAAAAAAAATTTTATAATTTTAAAATTAAATAAATAATATAAAATTCTAAAATATTTAATATCTTTCCATAAAATAAAAAAAGCATCAGTTTCCTTATAAATTATATTTTTATCTATTACATGAAATGCTTTTAAACACTCTTCTCTACTCTTATTTATTATTTTTAATGCTTTATTGTTATTATAAATATTATACCACCTAATTGATTTATTTTGATTAAGTTTTTTATAAACCTCAATCTCTCTTTTACAAATAGGACAGTTTCCATCATAAAAAACTTTTTTCATAAGTATTTATATACTATCTTTAAATTAAAAGTATAGATTTTTTCTAAAATATAACTGTAGAGAGAAAATATGAGTAACTTTATAAAAGTAAAAAAATTTATGAAGAGATTTAAGCAAGAAGTACAATTAAAACCTGACTTTCCAAATAAAAAAATAATAAAACTAAGAATAGACCTTATTAAAGAAGAATTATCAGAACTTGAAGTTGCAATAAAAGAAAATAACTTAATAGAAATCGCAGATGCACTCACAGATATTCTTTATGTCACTTACGGAGCTGGTCATGCTTTTGGTATTGATTTAGATAAGTGTTTTGAGGAAGTACAAAAATCTAATATGAGTAAATTAGATAAACATGGTAATCCTATATATGATAACAATGGAAAAGTTATGAAGGGTCCTTTATATTTTAAGCCAGACTTTAAAAAAATTTTAAACAATAGTAATTAAATTTTAAATAACATACAATTTAAATGGAATGACTATGTTTGAAATAAAAGAAATGAATTTGTACAAAACTACTAATAGGTTTCTAAATAACTATAATCACCTTAAAAAATCTTTAAAAAGAGAACCTACTATTGAAGAAATGTCTGATATTGATCAATTACATTATAATGGTATAGAAGCTGTTAATGAAGCTATTTTTAAAACTAATATTAATAAAAATAGTTTAGTTTTAGATATAGGGTCGGGTATAGGAGGTCCAGCTAGGTATATAACAAGTAAAACTAACTCAACCGTTTATGCAATAGAGATTCAAAAAGAATTAAACTATATAGCTAAAAAATTAACTTTTAATTATAAACTTAATACATTTATTCATCACATTTTTGCTGATATTTTAACTTTTAATTTTAAAGAATTAAAATTTGATAGTATCGTAAGTTGGTTAGCACTTTATCATATTCCAGATAGAACAAAACTCTTAAAAAATTTATATAAATTGCTTAATGTTGATGGACATGTTTACGTAGAAGATTTTTATTTAAAAAAAAATCTAAGTAGTGAAGAAAAAATAAATTTATCAAAAAAATTTCATGCAAATCATCTAGTTAACTTTAAATCCTATCAAAATGAATTAATTAATAATAAATTTCAAATTTTAGAATTTACAGATATGTCTGAAAACTGGACAAAATTCACAAAAAATAGATTAGATAAATTCAAGAAAAACTATGATAGAAACATTCAAATTAATGACAAAGTTACAACAGACAATGTTTTAAGTTTTTATGAATTAGCATTTAAATTACTATCTAATGAAGTAATAGGTGGAATTAAATATGTAGCAAAAAAAAAATAAGTATATGGAAAATAATAAAATATATAGAGCATCAGAAATTATATGGAATGCTATTAAAAATGAAAAAAGAATCGTATGTTTACCTAAAGAAATAGCTCCTATCTCTAGAAATGATGCCTACCAAATACAAAAAAATTATAAAGTTTTTACTGACTATGAGCATATTGGATATAAAATAGCAGCTACTAGTGTTGATGGGCAAAAACATATTAATGTAGCTTCTCCTATTGCAGGTATGTTATTTAAAGCAAATTTATTTTATGATAAAGAATCAATTAAATTTTTAAAATATAAAATGGGAGTTGCCGAACCTGAATTTGTCTTCAAATTATCTAAAGATATTACAAAAAAAATTTATAACAATAATAATTTAATTACACTTATTGATGAGTTTTATCCAGCTATTGAATTACCAGATACAAGATTTGAAGATTTTAAAAATGTTGGAGAATTTGAATTAATTTCAGATAATGCCTGTGCTAAATATATTTTTCTAGGCCAAGCAATAAATACTAATATTAAGGATATAAATTTTAAAAATATTAACGTTACTATTTCTACTAATAAATCAAAGAATAAAGGTAACAGTTCAAATGTATTAGGAAGCCCATTAAAAGCATTGCTTTGGTTAATTAATGAGCTCATTGAATATAAATTACCTTTAAAAAAAGGTATGCTTATAACTACAGGTACTTGTACAACTCCTATAAAATTCAAAAAAAAAGATACTATCATAGCAAACTTTGAAGGGATCTCGAAAATAATAGCTAATTTGAATATTTAATTTAAAGTTTAGGTTTATAATTAAATATAATAAAATAAAATTAATAATCTCCTGAAGGATTAAAAGAGTTATTTTTTTCAAAAACACCTTTTTTAGGAACATAATTAGCTTCAAGTCTTATACCATCTGGATCTTCAAATACTATATAATAATATCCTTCAACCCAACTTCCATTAATTGGACCTCTTATAATATTAGCTTTTATATTTACTAATAATAAATAAAATTTATCAATAGAATCTACTGACCTCATTCTAAAACAAAAATGATGTAACCCTATATTATCCTGGGAAAACAAATTCCTTTTTTTATTATCATTATTGGCTTGTTGAATCAATATGCCAGTTTTACCACCAACATAGTAAAAACTTTTTTTACTAGAATGAATAAGCTTTAAACCTAAAATAGGTAAAATATTATCATAAAATAGTTTTGATGTTTGTAAGTTAGAAACATTCAAAGCTATATGCGCAATGCCATTAATATCCATTCTATAAGAACCTAAATAGTTTTTTCATTGATATTATTATCAATTAACTTCTTTCTTTTTTAAGAAAAAAAGTTCTAAGGTATTTATTATTGTTTTGATTATTTGATATTTTCTCAGAAATTACATTAACTAATTCATAACCATCCTTACCAAAGTCGCTTAATATTTCTTCCACCTCATAATTTTTTCTACTTCTTTTTTGAATATCACCATCAGACAAAGAATATTCATATTGTTTAATTCTAATTTCCCATTTTTTCATCTGTACTCCATTAATCATATATGACATTATAACTATTTTTAAATTAATACTAATAATATTTAAAGGATTGCAATGGTAACTAATAATAACATAAACATTTTTCTTTCTGGAGAAATACATACAGAATGGAGAATTGATATAATAAAAGAGTCTAAAAATCATGATTTACCAATAAATTTTTTCTCTCCTGAAACAAATCATTCAAATAGCGATGATTGTGGAGTATCTATATTAGGACCTGAAGAAAACAAGTTTTGGCATGACTATAAAGGTGCATCTATAAATGCTATTAAAAATAATATTCAAATTAAAAAGTCAGATATTATTATTATTAAATTTGGAGATAAATACAAACAATGGAATGCTGCATTTGACGCAGGTTACGCAATAGGAAATAATAAAATTATAATTACATTACATAACAAAGAGTTAGACCACGCTTTAAAAGAAATAGATGCCTCTGCTAAAGCAGTTTGTAGATCAAATCATGAAGTTATTAAAACCTTAAAGTATATAACAACTGGAAAATTATAATTTATTACCTAAAATGAGTAGTTAAAAGTAAATTACAATTATATTTGTGTTAATTTATTTTTATTTATAAATTTTATGATAAATTTTATTTTAATCGGACTCAATCTTGTATTATTAATTGTTATAATAAATAATCTGCTTGTTCTTTAACTATAATAATGTAAATCTATTCAAAAATAGGTTTAATAATTAGTAAAGAAACAATAATAAGAAAAAAAGTAGAAAATAAGTTAAAAAATAATTTTTCTGACTTTTGGATTAAAATTTTAACTCATAATGTACTTAGAGCTCAAATACTTAGTAAAGAATTAGGAACATTAGAGGGACTAATAATTCAAGTCATTGCATGGCATCACTATTTAGCAACTATTTCAGAAGTTTCAAAAGATGATAATACTTTTGATACTGCCTTTGACTTATGGCATCATAAAAAAGGTAATATAGTCAATAATAAAAAACTTACTATTACTTTAGTAAGTCAATTAACTGCTATTCCTTTTGAAACAACCAGAAGAAAAATTAATAAACTAAAAAATAAAAAATGGATATTTTTTTCTAAACAAAAAGGAATTATTTATAACCCCAATTCAGAATTAAATGATAAAATTATTAATGTTATTCATCCCATTGAAAAAGATTTACTGAAAGAGTTTTTAGTTGCATACCTATTATCTGGTGATTAAGATTTATTAAAATTATAAAAATATATTTGTTAATGAGTAATAATTCAATTGGTAGTATCACAGTATATTAAAAGAGGCATTTTATATTCAATTGGCACTCCTGCCATAGGATTAGGCTTAAGCATGTTTACATTTGGAGCCTTTTTAAAAAGTTCTGGCTTTACACTTTTTCAAAGTTTTTCATCTACATTTTTTGCATTTGCATTACCCGGACAATTTGTAATGGCAGATTTATTATTATCTGGTGGAAGTATATTGAATATTTTTTTTGCAGTTTTATTAACTAATGCAAGGTTATTTCCTATGACAATTAATCTAATACCAATCATTAAAAATACAAAAACCTCTAAATGGAAATATTTTTTAATAAGTCATTTAATAGCGGTTACAGCATGGATAAGTATGTTTGCAAGTTATAAAAAAATTGAAAAAGATAATCGTTTTGACTACTTTTTAGGACTGGGAGGTAGTTTATGGATTAGTTCAATATTATTTACTGTTCTAGGCTTTATATGTTCTGATTTTATAAATGGTAAAATTTTACTTGGTCTAGTTTTCTTTAACCCTTTGTACTTTTTAATTATGACTTTAAGTAATATAAAAAGTAAAAAATTATTATTAGTCTTTATTTTATCTGCGTGTCTAGGTCCATTATTGAATTATGTAAATTCCAGTTGGAGTATATTAATTGCTGGTTTTATTTCTGGTACTTTAGGTTTTTTTATTTTTAGGTTTAAAAATGGTAAGTGACGAAAAAATTTTTTTAGCAATAATACTATCAGCAATAGCTACATTTTTTTGTAGATCACTAGGAGTTATATTTTCGACTAAATTAAATGAAGATAGTTGGATTTTTGATTGGATAAAATGTATTTCAATAGGAATTATAGTTGCTGTAATTTCAAAAATTATTTTTTTTCCTGAAGGCATCCTGAAAGGCACATCAAATATATCGAGAGTGTTATCCACATTTAGTCTTATAATTATTTATTATTTAATTAAAAAAAATATATTGATATCTGTTTCTTTATCTACTGCTTTATTTACTTTTATTAACTACTACAATATTTAAATTATTTAATTTTAGAAAATTCTGCCGGTAATAATATTTCATTTTTCATATGAACAATAATATTTTCAACTTTGGTTAAGTAATTTAAAAATTCTTTATTTTTAGCAAGAATTGCGCGTCTTTTATCACGATCTTCAAAGCTTTCATATCCATATAAATGTACTACTTTATTAAGATCTCCAAATTCAGTATAAAAAAAACCAATTTGATTACCTAAAATAGAAACATGCGTTTCTCTTATTTCTTTATTGTAAATATCTAAAAATATTTTTAATTTCGCTGGCTTCAATAAATATGTTCTCATTTCAATAATCATTAATACCTCTATTTAATTTAAGTTATTTAGTTTATCCTTTAATAATATAAGTTCTTTTTTATTTTTACCTAATGTTCTATCAAAAATTTTAATAGCTATTCTAAAGTTTCCTTTTGCTTCTTCTTTTTTATTCTGCCTTAGCAATTGTAAACCTTTTGTTTCATAGGCTCTAGCTCTATATAATGCAGAACGTCTTGCTAACTCTGATATTTGACCTGGATTATTAGCAATTACATTTCCCATCATAGTTAAAACCTTATTATGGATTACAATTGCTTCTTTTAATTTTTCTTGAAATCTTAGGGATAGTGCCAAATAATTTAAAGCATCAGCTGTATCAGGGTGATTTCTATTAATAAGTTTTTCTCTTATTTGATAGACATTCCTTAAAACGGTTTCTGCTTTATTAAATTTTTCTAACTCCAATAATAAACGACCTTTATTTTCTAACAAAGTTGCAGTTGTTAAATGTTCTTTCCCAAATTCTTTATTTGATAACATTAAAGCTTTTTCATTGGATTCTAAAGCATCATTAAATCTACTTTCCTTAAATAATTTTTTTGTAACTGAGAATTCTTTTTTAAGTTCTAAAGATTGAGAATACAAAAAATTACTTGTTAAAATTAATAGAAAAAATAATATTATTTTAAAAAACATTATTAATCATATCAATTTATGTGTGGAAGATACAGTTTATATTCAGAAAAAAAAGTTACTAAAAGGTTTGGTATTAAAATTATTCCAAATTACAATATTTCCCCTGGCAATAGAGTACTTGTATTAGATAATAAACTATCAATACGTAATATTTTATGGGGCTTTAACTATTCCTGGCTAAAAAATAAAATGCTAATAAATGCAAGACTAGAAACTATAATTAATAGTTCTTTCTATTCTGATTATAATAAGTGTGTTTTTATTGCAGACGGATATTTTGAATGGAAAAAAAATAAAGCAGGAAAAGTACCATATTTTCATTATTTAAAAAATAATCTAATTTTTATGGCTGGTCTATATACTAATACACATGCAGTTATAATTACTATACAGAGCAATAAAAATATTTCTCACATACATCATAGACAACCCTTAATTATAGAAGAAAAATATATTAATTGCTGGCTGAAAGAAAATAAAATTATTCCTATAAATTCAAATAGTATCAATTATTATAAAATAAGTAATAATATTAATAATCCTAAAAATAATATTAAAAGTTTATTATTGAAAATAAATTGATATTTATCATAAATTCTTTAAAGTTAATAGGTGAAAACTACTTCATTTTTTATATTTTTTTTTATTTTATCTATATACCAAAAAGTTACAATTGCCTATGAACTTAATATCATGAGCATACATGATAGCAGGTCAATTACCTCGTTAAATGAATATGAGTTTTCTATATCTGAAGCAAATGGTAATTGGCAAGATAGTTTAGGAAATTATGGTAAGTCCAAGATTTTATTTTATACTGAAAGCACAGAAAATGGTGAGACTTATATCAAAGGCCTAGGTCAATTAGGTGATCAAAATAATAATAATATATGGTTTGTCCCTATTAGAAAAAGTCATCAACAAGCAGGTGTTGGAAATTTTAAAGTTATTGATGCCTCAAAAAATTATATTTTTTTAATTAATTCTTTATGTACTTATGCTATTAATTATCTTGAAAATAGAAGTTTTTTAAAAGTTAGATGTAAATAATTGAAATTATAATGGATTTATACATTACAGGTGCAGGAATTAGTGCAGAAAGTGGTATTCCTACTTTTAGAGGCTCTGATGGTATTTGGACTATAGGCAGTAAAAATTATACTCCTCAGGAGATGGCGACAAGAGTAATGTATAAAGAAAATCCTTCTCAGTTTTTACTTTGGTATTATAAAAGATTTGTTAAATATAGAAATGCAAAACCTAATAAAGTACATAAATAT
>MDTB01001542.1_pt1 | contig 27283 bp, 31 predicted proteins | sample 811161 | NCBI WGS metagenome assembly MDTB01 (sample SAMN05326650, study PRJNA326480) | marine metagenome | isolation source: seawater | place: Mediterranean Sea | collected 2009 | reverse complement strand
ATACATTCCATGGATTGAATAACGGTATAATTACCCGAGCTACTTGGTAGTTGAATGCAAAATGTTGTGAGTACCCATTTAATCTCGCTGATATCAAGTCATGCTGATTTCGATAATAGCTTCGCTTGGAAGATCGATCTACCTCCTGTAGCAAAACAAAATCCGTTGGATTTGACTGAATAAAGTCAATGATACCCTTTAAGTTTTCATTTACGAAAGCCTCTGGCGACCGCACCATTTTCCCATCAGAAAAGAAAAAGCTTTGATTGCTATCATAAAAGAAATTAGATTTTGCACCTAAACCAGCAAACCCTATATTCCAATTTAAAAAACTAAGTGTAGATGAAGTGATGAGGTTGTTTTCATTCTTGTTTTGAATGTTTAAAACCGTTTTTTCAGGAGGTTCAAAATCGGTTAAGGTAGCATGAAAAAGACTTACGACCACGTAGAAGAGGAACATAATAGGGAGCAATAAAAACCATTTTATTACGGACCAGATTTTTCTAGCTTTCAAAATAGAATTCATTTAATGAAACTCAATATATTTAATTTTCAAGCATTTAGGATCATTATAGGCCAATTATTCTTTTAGTATTCAGATGAAAAATCAACAAAAATGATTACGAGTTATTTTTTTAGTACGTAAGTTTGAACATAACTAGAATAGTAAATAGTCTATAGCCTGTATGAAGGACCTAACCGTTATCAATTATTTTTTAAGGATTAACTTGTGTAAAATAAAAAAAATGAAAATAATTGTTTTTTTAAGTATTTCACTTTTGCTACTGATGATTGGTTGCAATACGGAGGAATCAAAAACAGCGGGACCAAATAATGATCTGGTAAATTTGAGTACTTACGAGGTTATTCAAATAGAAATATGGGATCAATCTTGCATTAACTGCCATATGACAGGGGCATCATATGCCAATCAATCCGGACTTATTCTAACTGCAGATGTTTCTTATGAGCAGTTAATGAACAGAGTGCCTAGTAATGTGGCTGCAGCCGAAGATGGTTTGTCGCTGGTGAGTGACGAAGGCTATGCTAGTTTGCCGAAAAGCTTTTTATGGGAAAAAATAAATGCCAATGATATGGACCATTTTTATCAAGATCATCCAGAATATGGTGCGATCATGCCATTGGGAGATGACTTTTTGACCAATGGTGAATTGGAGTTTATCCGCCAATGGATTGAGGCAGGAGCACCTGAGGAAGGTCAAGTAGCGAGTGTGGAATTATTGACTAATGAAGCCAGATATACTCCGACCCCTTTTGAAGCACTTGCTGTTCCTGAAAGTGGTTATCAATTTCATATCGAACCTTTCACTGTTGGGCCGGGAATGGATCGAGAAATATTTATTTATGAAAAATTAGATAATGCCGCACCCGTATACGTTAATAGGGTAGAAATTGCTATGCAATCGGGCAGTCATCATTTTTTAATCTATCAGTTTAATAACAGACTCTCTAGCTTTTTGTATCCTCCGGAGGGAGTGACCAGAGATGTTTACGATGCGTCGGATAATTATGTAGAATCAGTCTTATTTCACCTGCAGTTTCATGACTTTGTTACAGGCACGCAGTGGCCCAAGATGGATTATCATTATCCAGAAGGTATCGCCTTCAAGATACCAGCCGATTTTGGATTTGATTTGAATAGCCATTACGTAAATAAGGGCACTGAAGATATTGAAGGCGAAGTGTATGCCAATTTGCATACAGTTCCAGAGAGCGAGGTGGTTCATGTGGCTAAGTTGCTAGATGTAAATAATGATGATATTTATATTCCTGCTAATAGCTTGAATTATAAAGTGGTTTTTGATTTTATTGCTGAAGAGAAGATGAATGTTTTTCAGCTTTTTTCCCATGCGCACAGTAATATGATAGAGTTTAGGGTGTATGCTGCTGGGGGTGAAAATGATGGGGAATTGGTTTACATTACTTATGATTGGGAGCATCCCCCAATCAAGGAGTTTGATCCACCCTTGGTACTCGAGTCCGGTCAAGGGTTTAGACTAGAAACTACTTATGATAACCCAAGTTCAAACAGTCTTCGGTTTGGTTTGAGAAGTACAGATGAGATGATGATCTTATTTGGTGCTTATTATTAATTTTTTTTATTTTTTCATTAAAAAAAAGGTCCAATAAAGTATAATTCATTGGACCTTTCTTTAAAAAGAGGACTCACTTTTTTAAAGAATAGGCCAATGATATTTGAATCATAGAATTTTGAATGGCTGTTGAAGCTGAACTGGGGTCATTGACATCAGAAACACCAATATTATACCTTCCATAGGCATCGAGTCCAAAGGGCAGATCCCATCCAATACCTAGATTTACAGATATATTAGAATTTAATAACTCATCTTTTATGTTTATCTCAGCATCGGTAGAATGTGTAATCTGCTTGGCAGACATCAAATAGCCGAATTGGGGTCCAAGTTGGAAATTCAGACCACCGGGTAGATAGAAGCGCAGCATGATAGGAATGTCTAAATAGGCAGATTCTTGATTTTTATTAGTAGAACCATCGTTGAAATCTATAGTCTGAAACGAGTATTGAAGTTCAGGGCTGATACCAATAAATGCAAATTTGAATTTGGCAAAAATCCCAGCATGATATCCCGAAGCACCAGACTGCTCCAAATTAGCGCCGATGACGGCGTCAGAGGTAGGTATATTTACTCCTCCTTTTATTCCGAATTCGGCTTTTTGAGCTGACAAGCTCCCAGAAGTTAATAAAAACCCTAGAATCAATATGTTTATTTTATTTTTCATTTTTTCAAAATTTATGTGAATGCCTTAACATTTGTATAATTCATTTAGACAGAACCTAGTCAATGGGTAAACTAACCCAAGTAACGGTAAAGAAAAGAGATTTATTCAAGAGATCTGAAAATATAGATGACTTTTTCCATTTGATCATCATTAAAATCTAAATGCGTGACCAATCGAATAAGTCCCTTACCAAAACCAATGGCCAACAAGCCTTTTTTTTCTAATTGATGAAGAAACATTTTTGGTGAGCGATCTGGCTTTAATGCTATGATAATGATATTTGTTTGGACGGGATAGAGTGCACTCACAAAAGAAAGATTTTCGATAGCTGAAGCTAAGGTTTGTGCCCTTCTATGATCATCCTTGATTTTATCTAGGTGATGATCCAATGCATACGTGCAAGCTGCGGCGAGATAACCCGCTTGTCGCATGCCCCCGCCCATGGCTTTTCGAACTCTTTTTGCCTGATTTATAGCATCCTTTGTACCGATCAACATGGATCCAACAGGAGCCCCCAAACCTTTGGAAAAGCAAATGGAAATGGTATCAAAAAGGGTACCATAATCTGCTGGAGTCTCCTGTGATTCAGCCAATGCATTGAACAGTCGGGCTCCATCCATATGTAATTTCAATTCATTTTTTTTACACACATTTGCAATTTTAATGATCTCCTTAAAGTTATAAATAGCACCTCCCCCCTTATTCATGGTATTTTCTAATGCAACCAAACGGGTCTTGGGCCGATGTATGTCATCAGGATTGATAGCTGCGGCGATCATTTTCGCAGTTAGTCTTCCTTTATCACCCGTTAATAATTTTGGAGATACCATAGAGTTCAGCATCATTCCCCCACCTTCATACAAATAGATATGTGCATTTTGATCACAAATAACTTCATCTTGGGGAGAGGTGTTAATCCTTATTGCAATTTGATTCGTCATGGTTCCAGAGGGACAAAATAAGGCTGCCTGCATGTTAAACAGCACTGAGGCTTTATCCTGGAGCAAATTAATAGAAGGGTCATCCTCAAATACGTCGTCGCCAACAGGAGCGCTGAACATGGCCTCGAGCATATTGGGTGTTGGCTTGGTGATGGTGTCGCTTCTTAAGTCAATCATGAACTCAATGCGTTTGGTTTTTGTAATTATTTGTCGTCATTCTTTTAAAGATTCGCTAAAAATACCATTGAAATTGTATTTTATCAATATTTATGTGAGAAATGAAAACAAACAGGCAGGTTTATTTTTTTGTGTGGCCTAATGAAGTTGTCAAAATAAAAAGAGCGACTCTTTTGAGCTGCTTTCCACTTAACACTCTACAAATTTTCTTCAGCACACTTTTTTCACCTTTTTAGTTCAATTTTTAATTAAAAGATTCAAAACTTTATACTTTGAGTAATTCTAAAGGGTACTTAACTTTTTTAATCATGTTTCTTTGGGCTGTTATCTTATCTTTGCATTAGATCATATTTTTTCATTGACAATGGCAGGATTAATTGAGGGTTTAATTAAAAAGGAGCTAAAGGCCATCCAAAATATACCTATTGATAAGAACATAGGGCAAGCTATAGATTTGATTTTTCAAGCGGTGCATGTTCAAAAAGGGAAGGTGGTCGTGAGCGGTATGGGAAAAGCGGGTCAAATAGGATATAATATTGCGACAACGCTGAGTTCAACAGGAACACCTGCTGTTTTTATGCATCCGTCAGAAGCACAGCATGGCGATTTAGGCATGCTGCAAGAGCAAGATATTCTTTTATTGATTTCTAATTCTGGGCGTACCGAAGAAATTATTCAATTGGTGTCATTGGCAAGAGTGTTGTTTCCATCGATGAGATTGATTACGCTCACTGGGCATCCTGAAAACGAATTGGGACATTTAGCCGATGTCTCTATCGCTACAGGCAATCCCCAAGAAATTTGTCCATTAGGTTTGACGCCCACTACGAGTACTACGGTCATGACGGTTTTGGGTGATATCTTGGTAGTCACTTTGATGCAAAAAATCAATTTTACTAAAGAAGATTATGCCAAAAGGCACCATAGTGGTTATTTAGGAAAAAAAAGTAGAAACAATGAATAAATTATTTTTAATCGCAGGTCCTTGTATTGTTGAAAATGGCGAGACCCCTTTTTTTATAGGAAAGGAAGTTAAGTCAATTTGTGATGAGTTGGGTATTGATTTTATTTTTAAAGCTTCCTATAAAAAAGCAAACAGGACCCGAATAGATAGTTTTAAAGGGATTGGGTTTCAAGAAAGCTTGGAGATTTTACAAGGGGTGGGACGAGAACTGGGTGTACGAACCATAACGGATGTGCATGAAAGTCATGAACCCGAATTGGTAGCCAATTATGTTGATATATTGCAAATCCCCGCTTTTTTATGTAGGCAGACAGAGTTGTTGCTTTCGGCAGGCCAAACGGGGAAGTGTGTAAGTATCAAAAAGGGACAATTCGTATCGCCAGAGGCTATGAAATATCCTTTGGAAAAGGTTAAGTCCACAGGTAATCAAAATATATGGCTTTGTGAACGGGGCTTTACTTTTGGTTATGAAAATCTAGTCGTTGATGTCACGGCAGTCCCCAAGCTCAAAAAGCATGGTGTACCCGTAGTCATGGATTGTACACATTCATTGCAACAGCCCAATCAAAAAGGCGGTATCAGCGGTGGAGATCCTGAAATGATCGCTTCGGTGGCTTTATCTGCTATCGCTACGGGTGCAGATGGTTTATTTATAGAAACCCATCCAAATCCCGACCAGGCGTTGAGTGATGGAAAATCAATGCTACCTCTTGATGAATTGAGGAGTCTTTTACAAAAAGTAGTCAAAGTAAGAAAGGCAATAACACCATAATGATAATGGAAGATATAAAATTTTTAATTCTAGACGTAGATGGGACCCTTACTGACGGAGGTATTTACCTATCGGATGAAGGGAAGCAATTTAAAAAATTCAACGCAAAAGATGGTGTGGGGATTAAAAAGGCTATTTCTCAGGGGATTGAAGTGGGCATTATCAGTCACAGTTATTCAAGTAAAATGATTGATGACCGGGCTGATATGTTAGGTTTGAAATATATCTATGTAGGACAAAAGCCTAAACTAGAGGTTATGGATCAATGGCTTATTAAGTTAGGTTTGAACCGAAATGAGGTCGCCTATATGGGAGATGATATCAATGATATAGAGGTGATGAAAGTAGTAGGCTGTGCTGCTTGTCCTGCTGATTCAAGTGAGGAAGTACTTAAAATTGCACAACGAATTATGCACAAAAATGGTGGAGCTGGAGCCGTAAGAGAATTTATAGATCATCACCTCTTAAAAAGCGGATTATCTATTAGTTGAACGACAAGCAGATATCTTCTTTGAGATTATTTGAGTTTGGCCTCAATTAGACTAATTTTGCATTAATTTAATATAAATCATGAGCGTCTTAGTAAACAAATCATCAAAAATAATTGTGCAAGGTTTTACAGGCACAGAAGGTTCCTTCCATGCTTCTCAAATGATTGAATATGGATCTCCTGTTTTTGGGGGTGTGACCCCAGGAAAAGGAGGTCAAGTACATCTCGGACTTCCCGTATTTAATACAGTACAAGAGGCCGTTGACGCCTTTGGAGCAGATACCACCATCATTTTTGTCCCTCCAGCTTTTGCTGCAGATGCAATCATGGAAGCAGCGGATGCAGGTATTAAGATAATTATCACTATTACCGAGGGTATTCCTGTGAAAGACATGATGATGGCCAAACCCTATGCCAAATCAAAGGGAGCCATATTGATAGGGCCGAACTGTCCAGGAGTAATAACCCCAGATGAAGCTAAGGTAGGCATCATGCCTGGTTTTATTTTTAAGAAGGGGAATGTGGGGATTGTTTCAAAATCAGGAACACTGACTTACGAAGCAGCGGATCAAGTGGTTAAAGCTGGCTATGGGATTTCGACTGCGATCGGCATTGGTGGAGATCCGATTATTGGAACCTCTACCAAAGAGGCCGTTCAACTATTGATGGCTGATCCTGAAACAGAAGTAATTGTCATGATTGGTGAAATTGGGGGTCAATATGAGGCTGATGCAGCTCAATGGGTCAAGGCTCAAAATAATCCAAAACCAGTGGTAGGTTTCATCGCGGGTCAAACGGCTCCGAAAGGTAAAAGGATGGGACATGCTGGCGCGATTATCGGAGGGGCTGACGATACTGCTGAAGCAAAGATGAGAATCATGAGGGAATGTGGTATTTTCGTCGCAAATTCACCCGCAGACATTGGAGAAACCATGGCTCAAGCATTGTTATCATAAATGCTAAGTCATTTTTCACACTTTTTTAATTTAATAATGTTCGTTTAAATTACATAAAGTACCTTTACATATTGGAATATTGACTTGTTGAATGGCATTAGTCGTTATTTTCAAAATTATAGATTAAGATATATGGCTAGATCACAAGAAACATTTAATAAAAAAGAAATAAGGAATAAAAAAGAAAAGAAAAGAAAGCTTAAAGAGGAAAAAAAGGCGGCCCGAAAGGAATCTGATAAGTCAGGAGATTTGGAAGATATGATAGCCTATGTGGATGAATTTGGGAATATTTCTGAAACACCACCTGACCCTTCTTTTCAAGATCAAGAAGTAGTTGCAGAAAGCATTTCTATTAGTGTGCCTAAAGATGAGGCGGCTGAACCGGAAGACTTGATAAGAAATGGAATTGTAACGTTTTTTAATGATTCCAAAGGATATGGGTTTATCAGAGATATGGCGAATCAGAACAGTATTTTTGTACATATTAATAATACAATAGATCCAATTAAGGATAATAATGCGGTCACTTTTCAAATAGAGATGGGTCCTAAGGGTCCAACGGCGACCAAAGTCAAGCTTAAAGTTTGATCTTAAAAGTTCATATTTTTGGTCACGCATGAAAACAAGTCCTCCAAGTGATCGGAAAATCTTGTAAATAAATCTATACTTAAAAATACTATTTCTACCCTTTAAAGCGGTTAACGGCTATGCTCAGGACAAACAATTGTGGAGAATTAAGAGAGGCTCATGTAGGCCAGGAGGTGACCATTTGTGGGTGGGTACAAAGAATCAGAGACAAGGGAGGCAGGGCTTGGATTGATCTTAGAGATAGATATGGAATGACTCAATTGATGTTTGAAGAAGAATCCACACCAGAAACATTGATGGTCTTAGTACGTACTTTAGGTCGAGAATATGTCATTAGAGTAAAAGGAATAGTAATCGAGAGGTTGTCGAAAAATCCTAAGCTTCCTACTGGGGATATTGAAATACAGGTACATCATTTAGAAATCTTAAACGAGGCAGCGTTGCCTCCCTTTTTGATCGAAGATGAAACGGATGGAGGAGATGAGTTGAGGATGAAATTTAGGTATCTTGACCTTCGAAGAGCACCAGTTAGAAAGAATCTAGAACTCAGACATCAAGTAAGCCGTAAAATCAGGGCTTATCTTGACGACCAAGAATTTATTGAGGTAGAGACACCTTATTTAATTAAATCCACTCCAGAGGGGGCTAGAGATTTCATCGTCCCATCAAGAATGAATCCAGGGCAATTTTATGCCTTGCCGCAATCACCTCAAACCTTCAAACAGTTGCTAATGGTTTCGGGTCTAGACAGATATTATCAGATTGTTAAGTGTTTTAGAGATGAAGACTTGAGAGCAGATCGACAGCCAGAATTCACACAGATTGACTGTGAAATGTCTTTTGTAGAACAGGAAGATATTTTAGCAATGTTTGAGGGACTCGTGACCTTTTTATTCAAAGAGATAAAGCAAATTGATTTAACCAAATTTCCTAGAATAACGTATACAGATGCCTTAAGATATTATGGTTCAGATAAGCCAGATTTAAGATTTGAGATGCGTTTTGTTGAACTCAATGAAGTTATTGGAGCTACAGATTTCCCCCTATTTAATGCCGCAGAATTGGTTGTGGGAATCAATGCGAAAGATGGTGCCACATATTCACGAAAACAACTCGACGAGTTGGTTAATTTTGTCCGGAAACCTCAAGTGGGCGCTATGGGGTTGATTTATGTAAAGTACAATTTGGATGGCTCTTTCAAATCCTCAGTAGATAAATTTTTTGATCAAGACGCCTTGAGTACTTGGGCAAAATCTTTTGAGGCAAAACCGGGAGATTTAATGCTTATTTTGGCGGGGAAAAAAGAACAGACTCGAAAAGCATTGAATGACCTACGTCTTGAAATGGGTGATCGACTGAAATTAAGGCCTAATGATAAAATCTGTCCCATTTGGGTCATTGACTTCCCATTGCTTGAATGGGATGAAGAGACCCAACGCTATCATGCGAAGCACCATCCTTTCACATCTCCAAAGACTGAATATATGGACCAAATAGATACGGCTCCAGCATCCATCAAAGCATCAGCCTATGACTTGGTCATCAATGGTGTAGAAATAGGTGGTGGTTCCATTAGAATTCACAAAAGAGCGCTCCAGTCCAAAATGTTTGATGCCTTGGGATTCACAAAGGAAGAGGCAGCAGCACAATTTGGATTTCTTTTGGGTGCATTTGAGTATGGAGCACCTCCTCATGGAGGCATTGCTTTTGGTTTAGACAGATTATGTTCCTTATTTGGAGGTGCAGAGAGTATTAGGGATTTTATCGCATTTCCTAAAAATAGTTCAGGAAGAGATGTGATGATCGATTCTCCCTCATTACTTGATAAAGAACAATTAACGATCTTAGGTATACAAACAGAAAAGAATTAATTTAACAATTAATTTGTATTTTTAAGTTTTAACAATTGAATGGGTCATGACAAGTAAATTTATTTTATACAGTTCGCCATTATTATTATTATTTGCAGGTATAACAATAATGGAGCCTTGGCTTTACAGGAATCTTTTAACGAGTGATGATATAGAAAATATTCAGCAAAAAGAGTTTAAAATTATTGCGCACAAGGGTGCCTCAGGGATTGCGCCTGAAAATACAATGGCGTCATTTCAAGCAGCTATAGATATTGGTGTTGACATTATAGAATTAGACGTACGACAAACCAAAGATGAGGAAATCATTGTTTTCCATGATCAGTTTTTAGATCGGACGACCAATGGGACGGGAAATGTTCATGAATATACCCTTGAGCAATTGAAGCAATTAGATGCAGGTTCTTGGTTTTCCTCTAAATTTTCAGATCAAAAAATACCGACGCTAAAAGAAGTACTTGATCTTGTCGATGGTCGTTGCCAAGTGCTTATTGAAATTAAACATATGGAACACCCCCATTATCATGATTTTTCAGATAAGTTGGTTGATATTATTAGATTAGAAGAGAATGGTTTTGATTGGGTATTACTCCAATCTTACGAGGATAAATATTTAGAGGAGGCTCAAATTTATGATGATCGTATTCAAATCAATAAAATGTTAATTGGAGAAGATTCAACTCCTCTCTTGGCATTTTACATTGAAACCAAATTAAAGTTGGGTCATGGGGAGTCAAAAGGTAATTTAAAAACTTTGAATCCAGAATTTAAAACGCTTTCTCCTAGAAGAATATTCAGAATGCATTCAAGGGGCTTTAAGGTATTTACCTATTCAGTAAATACTAGAGAAGACATGATTAAAATGTTGAATATGGGAGTTGATGGGATTATAACAGATTTTCCTTCAGAGTTGGTCAAAATACGTAAGGCGATCAACAGTTGATCGCCACCTCAAAGATCTGGGTTTTGACTTCCTAATAATATAGCTAATTCTGCTTCAATAGCCATGTAGCCAATCCGTTCTTGCTGTTCAGTGCTAATGACTCTATTGAAGGCACTGATCGCATTTTCCACTTGTCCATTAACCAAATAATAGTTACCAATACCGTAACCAACATCGGCATCAATGCCATTGCGCTTGATTAAGATATTTGGGGTTACTAGACCCCTGTAAAGCATAATGAGGTCATGGTATTTTCGGCTTTTGGTTTCGATTAGACGCATATTTGTAGGAATGTACATGATTTCAGCTTCTGCTAAGTCTAAATTCCCAATTTTGGCAAATGCGGTATAAAGCCAATTTGCAATAACGACCGTCAGATCATTATTATTGGTGTATTTTTCGCATTTTCTAAAACTAGATATTGCCTTATCATAGTTTCCTTTCATATAATAGCTTAAACCCAAATAATACCAAATATTGAATTTGACATTGTACACAGTTTTTTTCTTATCCTTCTTTAAACCTGAATGGTCGGATTCGATGATCGGGGAGTCATTTGCATAGGTGATGGCTTCGGAAAGGGATGTAATTGCCTTGTCAAATTGTCGCGTAGTTAGATACTGCTGTCCAATATATCTTCTTATTTTATATGATTCTGGAAATTTTATCAGGCTTTCATCGAAGATATTAATGGCTTCTTGAAACCTTCCAAGATCAGCTAATTTTATTCCGTAGTTAATAATATTAAATTCATTTTCAGGATTCTCATTATAGGTTTTTTCCACTTTTAATAAGATTCGCTCAGCACTCGCTCTATCGGTTTCTGATAATAATTTATTTTCTAATTCTTTATCGACTTCGAAGGGAGTTACTGCTTTATTGTTTCTTTCACTTATCATCCGTTTACCACTGCTTGGGTTGGTTTCAATACAAGCGATAAGCAAAAACAGGCAGGCGATTGTTGAGGTCGTCGTTTTCATTTGTTTGTAAATTTAGCCATTAAAATCACCAATTTGGACATATCAGGATCAATAATTGTTCATTTTGTGTTGGTATTTCTTTGGTCATGGTGGATATACCCTGTCACTTAATCCTAGGTCAAAAATAATGCCATGTTCAATTGATTACCATCATCGATACTTTCTAAGGATCTGTTTGTGACTTATAACTGATCTTTAACTTGATGATAGAGCCCAAACTACTTTTAAAACTGACCGGATTTTTAGTTAAGTAAAGGGTCATTCAAAAACATAAAATAAAATTAATGAAACTATATTTGTGCAAACAACTTTAAAGTCTATTTTCATTGAGTAAACAATAAATATGTCCTTAACGCCCTCTAATATGTTAGCACTTGGCGCTAAGGCCCCAAGATTTGATCTGTTCGATACTTTAAGTAAACAGACTAAATCCTATGAATCATTAAAAGGAGTCAAGGGGATGTTGGTTATGTTTATATGTAATCATTGCCCTTACGTTTTGCATTTGCAAGATGCTTTGGTAGCGGTTGGAAATAAGTACTTGGAGCTGGGTATTGGGGTAGTGGCCATTTCGAGTAATGACGTAGTTGCTTATCCAGACGATGATCCCGTTAAGATGGAACAGTTTGCTTTGCATCTGGGATTTAAATTTCCTTATTTGTACGATGAGACGCAGGAAGTGGCTCAATCTTATGAGGCTGCCTGTACACCTGATTTTTATTTGTTTGACCACCGTGATGATTTGGTTTACAGAGGAAGATTCGATCCGTCAAGGCCTGGGAATGATATTGAGGTTACGGGCACAGACTTGATTTCGGCATTGGAGCTTCTTAATTCAGGCCAACCGCAGTCGTTGATTCAGTTACCGAGTATGGGTTGCAATATAAAATGGAGGTCTTAATTACAAATGCACTATTTTTTTTTTAGTTTTGTGGACTATTATTTTGATGAGCACAGCCAAAAATATCTTTAAAAAAATAACCACACAGAAGCTTCGAGAGATGAAAGCGATTGGTGAAAAAATCTCCATGCTCACTGCATATGATTATTCAATGGCTAAAATTTTAGATAGAGCGGGAATTGATATCTTATTAGTGGGAGATTCTGCTTCCAACGTCATGGCCGGGAATGAGACCACTTTACCTATTACGCTGGATCACATGATATGGCATGCACAAGCTGTTCTTAAGGCGGTAGACCGTGCCTTAGTCGTTGTAGATGTCCCTTTTGGAAGTTACCAAGGGAACTCATCAGAGGCTTTGAGATCATCCATCAGAATCATGAAGGAATCAGGGGCCCATGCCGTAAAAATGGAGGGAGGAATAGAAATAAAGGAAAGTGTTGAACGCGTGATTAATGCAGGGATACCGGTAATGGGCCATTTGGGATTGACGCCACAGTCAATTTACAAATTCGGGACTTATGCGGTAAGGGCCAAAGAGAGTGATGAGGCAAAAAAACTATTGAATGATGCCTTGCTACTTCAAGAGCTAGGATGTTTTTCCATCGTATTAGAAAAGATACCCGCCCTATTAGGTAAACAAGTAGCTGAGCACTTGCATATTCCTTTGATCGGGATAGGTGCAGGCTCATACGTAGATGGTCAAGTTTTGGTGGTTCATGATATGCTGGGAATTAGTCAGGATTTTAAGCCCCGATTTTTGAGAAGCTATGCGGACTTAAATGGCATAATTACTGAAGCTGTTGGACACTATATTAGGGATGTTAAATCCGAAGATTTTCCCAACAATAAAAATGAGAGTTATTAATTAATCACATAAAATTTTAAAACGAATGCCAGAAAAAATTACTTTAAACGCAGGGAAATTAAATGTCCCGAATAATCCAATAATTCCATTTATTGAAGGAGATGGTACGGGTGTTGATATTTGGCCAGCTTCTAAAAAGGTCTTTGATGCAGCAGTTAAAAAGGCCTATAATGGAACGAAAGAAATAGAATGGTTGGAAGTGTTAGCGGGAGAAAAAGCTTTTAATAAAACAGGCGAATGGTTGCCTGTAGAAACTCTCAATATGTTTAAAGAATACTTAGTTGGTATCAAAGGGCCATTGACGACTCCGGTAGGCGGAGGTATTAGATCTTTAAATGTAGCGCTTAGGCAAGAGTTAGATCTTTATGCTTGCTTGCGTCCAGTAAGATGGTTTGAAGGAACTCCATCTCCGGTAAAAAATCCGGAAACAACAGATATGGTTATTTATCGGGAAAATACGGAAGATATTTATGCAGGAATAGAGTTTCAATATGGTACAGATGATGCTGAAAAATTTGAAAAAATATTATCAGAAACTTTTCCTAATCGATATAAAAAGGTAAGATTTCCCCAAACTGCAAGTTTTGGAATCAAACCAGTTTCAAAAGAAGGAACTGAACGGCTGGTGAGGGCCGCTTTTGAGTATGCCATTGCCCACAAACGAGATTCTGTGACTTTAGTGCACAAAGGAAACATTATGAAGTATACAGAGGGGTCTTTTAGAGATTGGGGTTACGAATTGGCCAAGACAGATTACCATGCGGTTGATTTAGATGGAGGTCCTTGGCAAGTGTTTGAAAAAGACGGGCATAAAGTAATTGTCAAAGATGTCATTGCGGATGCTTTTTTACAACAGATTTTAACAAGGCCCGCAGATTACGATGTCATTGCTACATTGAACTTAAATGGCGATTATATATCTGATGCACTGGCCGCTATTGTGGGAGGTATTGGTATTGCTCCCGGAGCAAACATCAATTATGATACGGGTCATGCGATTTTTGAAGCGACTCACGGAACTGCGCCAAAATATGCCGGGCAAGATAAAGTTAACCCAGGTTCTGTCATTCTTTCCGGAGCGATGATGTTAGAGCATTTGGGCTGGACAGAGGCTGCTGATCTCATTTATAAAGGACTTGAGAATGCGATTGCAGGAAAGCGAGTTACTTATGATTTTGAAAGACTGATGGAAGGGGCAACTCTTTTAAAATGTTCAGAATTTGGAGATGAGATCATATCCATTATGTAGGAACTATTATTTTTTAAGAACAAAAGAAGGGTCATGATTCATGACCCTTCTTTTGTTATGAGGAATTTGAAATTAATTGATTTAGACTTTTTATTTTCTCGAAAGTTGAAGTATCTCCTTCATTTTTGCCTTCATCATCTTTCATTTTTTCATTTTGGCAGTCAAAGGCTACCATGGCCAATAAATCTTGTTGATCATCAATACCAAATCTTTCTTTGTAGGTTTGCGATTTTTCATTTAATATGCGTCCTGCACGCCTGATTCGTTCTTCATCCTCTGCCTTTATGCGCATGGGGTATTCCCTATTCCCGATTCTTAATTTTATAGAAAGTTCTGACATCTCATTTTTTTTAAGCTTCGCTTAAATGCAGGATGCATTTATCGATTTCCATAATATACCTATTAAGCAATTCTTTGAGCTCATCCGGATTAGCACTTTCTGTGGCATTATCTGCAATTTGATTTAGCTTAAATTTATTTTGGAAACTATTTAATTCACGTTCTTTTTGACTGATCTTCTCTCTCAACTGGAGGTTCTCATTTTGATATATTTCCACCTCATTTTTCAACTTCGCCTGTTCAGAAACGATGAGTTTTATTCTTCTTTCGAGGTTATTGAGTTCGTTATTTAAAGATTCAGAGCTCATTTGCGGATGAAAGCATTTAATTCATTTTCAAATCGATCCATAAGTTTACTCATTATTTTATCAATTTTCTTATCGTTTAAGGTTTTTTCTTGATCTTGAAGATAAAAAGCGATGGCATAAGCTTTATTTTCACTTCCAATTTTATCACCTTCATAAATACTGAAAACATTTATTTTGGATAATAACTTATTTTCAGTTGACTGTGCGATTTGCTTGATTTCATCATAGCTTACCGTCTTTTTTATGACCAAAGATAGGTCTCTACGAACCTCTGGATACTTCGATATTTTTTGAAATGAGACGATATTTTGAGCATTTTTTACTAAATAATCCCAGTCAACTTCAGCATAAAAAACCGTGCTTTTAATGTCAAAATATTGTGTGATTTTAGAAGCTAGTTTTCCAATATGACCAATGAGCTTGTCATGAAGATAAAGATCTATGCCATACTCAAAAACGTTAGAGGTGGTTGGGATCAATTTCGGTGACCGATTACCACTTTTTTGAATTAAATTTTCAATGTCTCCAGAAAGGTGATGAAAAGTGACAGGAGTATTTTCATCCATCCACGATGCCTCTTGCTTGTTTCCAACGCGCAACAAGCATAGATTATTTTTTTCGATCGATTGACCATTCTTACGACCGTAGGTTTTACTAAACTCATAGAATTTAAGACTTTCCTGTTTCCTATTGAGATTAAAACGTACAGATTCCAGTGCCGTATACAAAGGAGTAGGTTTAAGTATGCCCAGATCCTCACTGGATCGATTTAAGATTTCGGCAACTTCATTTTTAGCTAGTTTTAAATCATCTTCGTATTTCTTATTGGTCAAGGAATTTGTTAAAATTTCTTGATAACCTTTGCCGGACAAGAAATGAGATATTTTCTCTTGCCATTTATAGGGTTCTATCTCATTGAATTCTGCAAGGTATTCCGTAGAGAAGTGGTCATCGAAAGCAATGTTATTGATTCCGAATATACGCAAGACTTCCTCAACTAAATCCGCCTCTCGAATTACCTCACTTCGATAAGGAGGAACATGGGCATTAAAAGTAGTTGCATTAATATCGGTGGTCTTGATGTCCAAGCTATTTAAGATATCTATAATGCGTTCTTTATCTATTATTTCGCCAATGAGTTTATCAAAGGTTTGGAAGGCAGTAGGGATGGTCTTGGTAGCTACGGGATGTGGGTAGATATCTATAAAGTCAGAAGCGATGTACCCACCTGCGATTTCAAGAATTAACTGTGTTGCGTACTTTAGAGCAAAAATGGTCATTTCCGGGTCTGTACTCCGCTCAAATCTAAAAGAGGCATCTGTATTTAATCCATGGCGCTGCGCGGTGCTTCTCACGTATTCAGGAGAAAAGCAGGCGCTTTCCAAGAATATATCTGTCGTCTCATTGGTGACTCCAGATTTTTGACCGCCAAACACTCCGGCAAGGCACATGCCCCCCTTGGTATTACAGATCATTAGGTCTTGATCACTGAGCTTTCTTTCCTTACCATCTAAGGTGGTGAAAGGTGTATCGGTTGGCAAACGCTTGACGATAATTAAACTTCCTACTTCGTCGGCATCAAAAGCATGCATAGGCTGTCCAAGGCAGTGTAAGACATAGTTAGTTATGTCTACTATATTGTTGATGGGCTCTAAATCAATGGCCTTGAGCTTCCATTTGAGCCAATCTGGTGATGCGGCAACCTTGATACCTCGTAGCGTTACCCCAGAATATCTAAGAGCACCCTCGTGATCTTCAACGGTTACTTTTATTGGATTTCTCGGATGACTGAGATCAAAATCTTTAAGAACAGGTAAGGTTAAGCTTCGATTGAAATAAGCTTTGAGATCTCTTGCCGTTCCTAAATGAGAAGTTGCATCTCCTCTATTGGGGGTAAGGCCAATTTCATAAACGATGTCTTCCTCACTTTCATAGATTTTATTTAGGGGGGTACCATTGGCATAATCGGTTGTCAAGACCATGATGCCCTCATGACTTGAACCTAAGCCGATTTCATCTTCGGCGCAAATCATACCCTGAGATACTTCGCCACGTATCTTTGCTTTTTTTATTTGAAAGGGTTCCCCTTTGATTGGGTATATCAAACAGTTGACAGGAGCAACGGCTACTTTTTGTCCCGCGCTTATATTAGCGGCACCACAAACGATACTGATTAGATCATCTGACCCAACATCTACTTGTGTCAATTTTAATTTGTCAGCGTTGGGATGCGGTATGCAGCTCATAACTTCTCCTATGATTAAGCCTTTAAGTCCCCCTTTTATTTTTTCAATTTTTGAGACGGACTCCACTTCTAGGCCCGTTTGCGTTAGGATCTCAGAAATGGTTTCTGGAGTTTCAGGAAGTTCAATAAAATGAGTGAGCCAGTTGTGCGAAATTTTCATATTTACAGCTCCTTTTTGAGCTTGGGTACAAAAATATAAAGTGTTGGCATTAAAATGGGCTAACTATTCAATTTTATATGCTCGCTCACCCGCTTCTATGGCTATGGTAAGAATATTTTCGGTCGGAGGAAGTGGGCAGATGTATTCATCAATGTAGGCGCAATAGGGATTGTAGGCTAAATTGAAGTCAAGACTTGTTTTATTTGATTTTCCTATGGTGACATCTAAATAGCGCCCACCCCCATAACTACTCTTGCTGCTGGTATCATCTGCAAAGCCACAGAAGAGCGTTTTATCAGCGCCAAAACCTATAGGTTTAAGTACGAGTAACCTCAATAATTGCCCATCCAGGGAGAATTTCAACCAAGCAAATTTTTGATATCGCTCTGGCTCACCATTGCTCGCATTTAAAACCACGATTTGGCGTTCTTGGATTCTTTCTACTGAGGCATTGACTTTATATTTTTTATCAATAGGATAGTAGCTGGGCTTTTGGTAAACGACATCAAACTGTTTGAAGGGGGAAAGCTTATTGAAAGCTAAATATTTATGTCTCTTGCTGATTTCTTTCTCGACTGATGAGACATAATTTTCGTCAGTTTCATCACTCGAAAATGAATGAAAAAGGATCAATAAGAGTATTGGGATCAAGAGCCAAATTATTTTTTTCATTGAAGCAGTGGTTAGAAAATTACAGAATGATCTACAAAACTATAATATCCAGCGTTGGTATATATGATATGATCAATGACAGAAATATCAAGTAAATCTCCGGCTTTTTTAATTTTTTTTGTCAAGTTAATGTCTACTTGAGAAGCGTTTATATTTCCTGAGGGATGGTTATGAATCAAAACTAGTGCACTTGCCTGCCTATCGAGCGCATCCTTGAAAACGATTTTAGGATCTACGAGTGTTCCTGAAATTCCAGTTTTAGATATATGCTTTTTAGCAATGATTTCATTGTTTCTTTTCAATAAAATTATCCAAAACTCTTCATGTTGAATATCCATCAGTTCGGCACGCATTAATTCATATATATTCTTGGAGCAGGTGATTATTTTATTTGATTTGAGTTTGAATTCATCTCGTCTGCGGCCTAATTCAAGGGTACTGATGATATTTATGGCCTTTGCATGTCCTACTCCTTTAAATTTAATCAGATCGTCTAACGATAATTGTGCCAATTGATGGAGGTCATTATTTACCGAGGTCAAAATATTTTTGGAAAGGCATACGGCAGATTGTGCTTGATATCCGGATCTTAAAAAAACCCCTAATAATTCAGCATTCGTTAATATTGAGGAGCCATTACTTAATAATTTTCCCTGCGGGCGGTCTTCTTCGGGCCAATTTTTAATATTTAATCCAGATTGATATGAAACGTTACTTGACATGAGTCAAATAAATTTACAACAAAAAAGCCTCGATATCGAGGCTTTTTTGTTGTCATTAGTTTTTTTTTAAAGAGCAGCAACTTGCTTGGTCAAGCTTGACTTTAAATTGGCTGCTTTTTTCTTATGCATGATGTTTCTCTTTGACAGCTTGTCTAGCATGCTGGTCACTTCTTTTAATAATTTTTCAGCCTCAACTTTGTCCGTTGATTCACGAAGCTTTTTTAGATAAGTTCGTGTTGTTTTATGTTGATAGCGATTTCTCAATCTTTTGACTTCGCTTGACCTTATTCTCTTTTTTGCCGACTTGTGATTTGCCATTTCTATTACCTTAATCTGTTGAAGGAATGCAAAGCTAGGCTTTTTATTGAAAAAAACAAATGGGTAATAGATTTATAAGTATTTGTTTTCAGGAGCTGTATTTACTCCTATGCATTTTTTATAATATCCTTTACTCTTAATATTTTTCTCAACACATCCTGAGCCCAGCAGGAAGGCCGAAATGGGATTTCACACGCATAAAAAGATAAATGAGATTGCTATTTTTTGGTTATCACCTCAAATGATTGGATTCTATAAATATCATGTTAGGACGATTATTGAAAGATCAGTGAATCCAGACAAGCGGCGATATATAAATGAAAATTAAGGTCCCAGACATTTTATTGATTTAGATGTATATGGAAGTGATCCCTGAGCTCAACTACCTAAAAAATGGCAAGAAGCGATTGAGCAGTATGGGGACAGTACTTTAACAGAGCACGGGATCGTACCTTGGCATGTGGTGCAGGTAAAATATTATTTGACACAGGCGTTTTTAAATCAGGATGCTGACCAAATTTTAAAAATATCGACGGATTTAGGTCATTATGTTGGAGATGCTCATGTGCCCTTGCACACGACCAGTAATTATAACGGTCAAAATACAAATCAGAGAGGGGTCCATGGATTGTGGGAATCTCGCCTACCAGAATTATTTGACCAGCAATATGACTTGTTTGTAGGAAAGGGAGAATATATCGATAACGTCAATGCTGCCGCTTGGAATGCCGTAGCCAATGCATATTTGGCCCTAGATTCGGTATTGATTTTCGAACCTCAAATTAGTCAAGAATTTTCTCCAACTAAGAAATATAGCTTTGAGGTAAGAGGGAACTAGACGGTTAAAGTTTATTAATATGAATTTTCTGAGGCCTACCATCAACGCTTACAAGGAATGGTAGAACAAAAAATGCGAGCATCAATTAAATTAATTGCCGATTTATGGTTTACCTGCTGGGTAGATGGTGGTCAGCCTATATTGAATGAATTGATTCTGGAGGACAATAATATTATAAAAAGCCGAATAGATTCTTTGTTGATAAGAGATGTGAGTCATGGAAGAAATTGATGGTATAGACCGAGGAACACAAACGCCATTTGACAAAGATGTATTTTTAGGGCCATGTTTCAATCATTGAGAGCCGTGTAAGCGAAAGGGACGCTTTAGTATTGGGACAATTTACTTCGACGACTGCTAAATAAAAAAAAGTCACTCAATTAAGCAGTGACTTTTTTTCTAGATGGGATAAGAAGAATTATCCTATGGTGATTCTTTTGAATTCAGTTACGGTCATACCCTTCGAAATAGTATCTAAATATTGAGCGATGGTCATAGAATTATCCTTCACAAATTTTTGTCCCATGAGTGTGTTTTCACTAAAGAATTTTTTTAGTTTTCCCATCGCAATTTTTTCAATGATGGCTTCTGGCTTTCCTTCTTGTCTTGCTTGATCTTTCCCTATCTCAATTTCCTTTTCTATAATTGAAGGATCGACGCCTTCTTTATTCACGGCTACTGGATTCATAGCTGCGATTTGCATGGCGACATCTCGACCCGCATCTTCAATAGCCACTCCATTGGTATGACCCAGGCCTACCAATACTCCAAGCTTTTTGTTTGAATGGATGTAGGAGACCACTCCTTCGGACTTCAATATTTCGTAAGAACTAATTTCTAGCTTCTCTCCAATTTTACCCGTATTTTCAATTATTTTTTCACTAAGGGTGAGTTCACCTATTTTGTGAGCTTTCAAGGCATCTATGTCTGCCGGTCCGTGGTCAAATGCACAAGCTAAAATCTGTTCCCCTAAGGCGATAAATGCATCATTCTTAGCGACAAAATCAGTTTCACAGGTAAAAGCAACTAAAACTCCTTTGGAACCATCTTCGCTGATCTTAGTGAAAATAATACCTTCGGATGTTTCTCGATCTGCTCTTGAGGCAGAGACCTTTTGACCTTTTTTTCTTAAAAATTCAATTGCTTTGTCAAAATCGCCATCGGCTTCTACCAATGCTTTTTTACAGTCCATCATACCCGAACCGGTCATTTGCCTAAGCTTATTTACTTCTTGAGCGCTAATTGCCATTATATTATTTTTTATGCTAATTATAAATACTTTTAAACAAAAATTGAACATCATTTGTGTTGATGTTCAATTTTAATATTTGATTAAATTCTTATTAAAGTTGTAAGAATTTGAGTGATTAATCTTTCTTTTCTAGAAGAACCTCTTCGGCTTTTTGTCTTTTTGCTTCTTCAGCAATTTTCGAATCTTCTTTTTCTTTTTTTCTTTCGGCCAGACTCGCTTCCATCGCATCACTCAGGTAATTGGTGATCAAGGAAATAGATTTGAAAGCATCATCATTTGCAGGAATAGGATAATCAACCTCATTTGGATTGGAGTTGGTATCCACCAAGGCGAAAACTGGGATATTTAGTTTCTGTGCTTCTGCAATGGCAATGTGCTCACGTTTGATATCTACTACAAAAAGGGCAGCGGGCAATCTGTTTAGATCAGCGATACCACCAAGTACCCGTTCTAATTTAGCTCGCTCTCTAGAAAGCATCAGCTTTTCACGCTTGGCGAGATTGTTATACGCATCTTCTTTAATCAACTTATCTATTGAGGTCATTTTTTTCAATGACTTTCTGATCGTTACGAAGTTGGTTAGCATACCTCCAAGCCATCTTTCCGTCACGTAGGGCATTTTTAATTTTTTCGCCTGTTCTTCTACGACTTCTTTCGCTTGCTTTTTAGTAGCTACGAACATTACCTTACGTCCAGACCGCACGACGCCTTGTAGTGCAGCAGCAGCCTCTTCAAGGTGCTTAAGTGACTTGTTAAGGTCAATGATGTGAATGCCGTTTTTCTCCATAAATATGAAGGGAGCCATTTGAGGATCCCATTTACGAGTAAGGTGTCCAAAGTGGACGCCAGCATCCAACAATTCTTTTGTTGTAATTTTTGCCATTTTTTAATTAAAAACTTATCGTTTACTAAACTGAAATGCTCTTCTTGCCTTTCTAAGTCCATATTTCTTACGTTCAACCATTCTTGAGTCTCTTGTAAGAAATCCTTCTGCTTTTAAGGCAGGTCTGCTTTCTTGATCTAATTCAACCAAAGCACGAGCGATACTGAGCCTAACGGCTTCAGCCTGACCTGAAAGTCCACCACCAAAAACATTGATGCTAATATTAAAATTATCGTTTTGCTCTGTAGTCACCAAAGGCTGCTTAACAATGATTTGAAGTACTTCTGATGGGAAATATTCCTTAAAATCACGATTATTGACTTTGATTTCTCCTTTCCCACTCGATAAGTAGGTACGAGCTACGGCAGTTTTTCGTCTACCAATTGTTTTGATTACTTCCATTCAAATTATATTTTGACTTCTTTTGGTTTTTGAGCCTCATGTGGGTGTTCAGTACCCACGTATGCGTAAAGATTTTTAAATTGTTGCCTTCCTAATCGATTTCTTGGAAGCATACCACGTACTGCGCTTTCTATCAAAAGGGTTGACGATTTTTGGTAGAGCTCTTTAGAAGTCTGCTTTCGTTGACCCCCTGGATACCCTGTATGACGGATGTACAATTTATCCGTCCATTTTTTACCAGTGAGTCGGATCTTGTCTGCGTTGATAATAATAACGTTATCTCCACAATCGACATGTGCAGAAAATGAGGGTTTGTGTCTGCCCCTAATAATTTTACTTACTTCGCTGGCCAATCTACCTAATACTTTGTGACTTGCATCGATGATCACCCAGTTCTTGTTGACTGTTGATTTGTTTGATGCAATGGTCTTATAACTTAATGTTTCCAATTTATAAGTACTTTTTTTATACTGTTGCTCCTTTTTCTATCTTAAAAAGGAACACAAAAATAGATTTTATATTTTGGAAAAACAAGATACCTACTTTTATTAATGCTTGTTTTTTTCAAGTTGTCGAATCGCAGCTTTTAAATCTTTGGGATAAGGTGCCGTTAGTTTCATTATTTTCCCATCTCTATCCTCAAATTGAATGCCCGCAGCGTGCAAAGCCAGTCTGCCCATTAAGGGTTGTTCCTCTTCATTTTTAGAAGCTTTATAATTTTTTTTGATTTCGGAGAGGAAAAGATTTTTTCCATCGTAATGCTGATCTCCAATGATAGGGAGGCCGTAATCTGCTAAATGAACCCTTATTTGATGCATACGGCCTGTAAAGGGCATACAAGCCAAAAGGGAGTGTTTTTTATATCGTTCAAGGGTTGATACCAAGGTCACGGAGGGTTTTCCTTTTTGAAAATCAACTTTTGAGCGACTGGCAGAGGAATAAATTGGTTTATTAAGCTCTAATTCGTCAATATCTTGATCGCCTTCGACAAGGGCATGATAAATTTTAGTAACAGATCTTTGTTCAAGCAACATAGAAAAATACTTGTAGGTAGCATCATTTTTTGCAATGACCAAAATCCCTGAGGTGGCTTTATCCAATCTATGACAGACTTTTGCGTCATTAAAATAGGTTCGGGTCCATTTAAGTATATTCATGGGTGAACTTCTATCTTCTAAGGTAGAAATGTGCTGGGGTTTGTTAATAATGATGAAATCACTATTTTCAAAAATAATGATATCCTTGAATGGGGAATGAGGGCTTATTTTTTTCTTCATTACGTCGAGATAGCCCTTTTGGTTTCTGATTTGGGTGGAGAACTTGCTTTGAGTATAAACCAGAATTTTGTCCCTTTTTTACTACTACTTTCAACATGAACTTTAGATTGGTGACTTTCAATGATATGCTTGACTATGGACAAACCCAGCCCCGAACCGCCGGTTTCCGAGGAGCGACTTTTATCTACCCGATAAAAACGCTCAAAAATTCGGGAGAGATCTTTTTCTGGAATTCCTATACCATTATCAGCTAATTCAAAAATAATTTTTTTGGATGAAGCCGCGATCTTGATGGTTACTTCAGCCCCAGTGCCAGCATAATTGATGGCATTGGCCAGTAAATTAAGGATTACTTGGTAAATTCTGCGATAATCAGCGCTGACATAGATAGGATGATCTATTGAATTGAATAATTGTATTTTCACTTGTTTTTGACTGGCCTTTTTTTCAAGCTGATCCATTACTTCAGCACTGAGTTCAACCAAATCAAAGGATTCAAAATACATATTGATCTCTCCTTTTTCAATTTGAGTAATGGTCATTAAGTCTTGAACCAAGATATTAAGTCGATCCAGACTCTTCGCTGCTTTTTTTAAAAATTTTTTTCTTACAGCTTTATTGTCAATCGCGCCATCCAAGAGTGTATGGACGAATCCTTGGGCGGAAAATATTGGAGTTTTAAGTTCATGAGAAACATCGGCAATAAATTCTCTTCTGAAAGCTGCCATTTTCTTGAGTTCATCGATTTCATTTTGTTTTCGATTGGCATAGGAAGAAATTTCTTGATTTATTTTTTTGAGTGGATTAAAATAGGATTTTTTTATTTGAGTAATTGAAGCCAATTTTTGATCTTGGACATGTTCTAGGGCTTTGTAAATATTATTGATTTCTTTAAAAAACAATAACTCGGACATGACTCGAATGATACTGAATCCTGAAATAAATGATAAAATAAAAGTTAAAAAAATAGCCTGATCAGGAACGTTGGGTGTTAAATAAAGGGCAGCGGTGGTGATAGCGGCTATTATTAATGAGAGGATAAGCGCAAGACCCTTTGAGTTGACTGTCATTTTGTAAGTTAATCTCCAACAAACTTATAGCCAACACCTTTAATAGTTTTGATGAAACCATCACCAATTTTTTCTCTGATCTTTCTAATATGGACGTCAACTGTGCGGGCTAAAACGTAAACATCTGATCCCCAAATATTTTTTAATAAATCATCTCTACCAAAAACTTGATCCGGATTTTTTGCTAAAAAAAACAGCAATTCAAATTCTTTTTTTGGTAAGATAATTTTTTTGTTGTCGAGTTTGATGTTGTAAGAAAAGCGGTCAATCTCTAAATTGCCAATACTAATTTTAGAGCTCCTCGGGGTTTTTTTGACCTCTCTTCTGAACAAGGCATTAATTCTACTGATGAGCGCGCGGGGTTTGATGGGTTTTGTAATGTAATCATCGGCTCCCATTTCGAACGCTGCGATCTCTGAGTATTCTTCAGACCTTGCGGTAAGAAAGATGATAAACTTATTTGCCAATTCAGGAATGGAACGGATTTGGCGACAAGTTTCGACACCATCCATATTGGGCATCATGATGTCTAAGATAGTCAGATCAGGAATAAACTCCTTTACTAAAGATAAGGCTTGAATACCGTTGGATGCACTTTTGACTTTGTATCCCTCGGAAGATAGATTGTAATTTAGTAATTCGACAATATCAGGATCGTCATCTACGACCAATATTTTATACTTATTTAAGTTCATTTGAATAATTTAAATGGGTCTTTAATTATCATAAAATAGGCACAAGTCTAAATAAAAATCACAAGGGTCATATTATTTCTAAATTAAATTAATATAAAATGCTTCACAATTTGTTAATATTTAATGACTATTCAAAATGGGGTATAAATGTTTTTAAATCTTTCTCATAATAGTTAAATATAGAATCAAGCTCTTGCTCGTCAGCGTAATAACGGGTGTAGGACATCAAATAAGTGTTATTGGTTAATGATTCATCGAAAATTCTATAATAATTAATATCCCTGAACTGAATGGTATCCAGATGATTTACAATGTCACGGATGGTTTTGCTTTTTTTAGCGGCTATAAAATTGAGGTCATCCGAAGCACCAAAACTTTGGTATAGAACGTCTAAAATTTGTTTACCTCTCAATATGTTTTGCCTAAATTTTTCTGAATCTTTAAGGTCAGATAAATAATCAGACATTTGCTCTGCATGTGCCCATGAAAGAAATTGAGATAATATATGCTTGCTTTTTTACCGAAAAAGGAAGCCAAATTTTCATTAAATTGCAATTGATTTTTTAGAAACAAAGTATTATGCATCAATTCGTGAAACAAGGTTTCTGCTATTTGGGCTTCTGTTTTGTTTAGCATATTGGACAAGATGGAGTTCTTAAACCAACCCAGCGTTGACCAAGCATTGACACTTCTAATTCGCGCATCGAAACCCTTTTTTTCAAGGTATTCACGTTCTATTTGGGATTGGCTGAGGTCGAAAAAGCCTTTGTATCCAAAACTTCCTAAAAAAGGGAAATACCAGGTTTTATTTTCAAATTTGTAAGGGTGGCATGCGGATAAATTCCATAAAGAGGCTTCGTTTTTTGGTAATAAAGGGACGTATAATTGTTTGTTGGCTTCAATCCAATTTTCTCGCTGTACGCCTTGATTTGTTGTATTTGCTGTATGCGTAGTTTTAGCGAATCAGGATAATCGGCATCAACTAGATAGGTGGCAATGGGCCGCGCTTTAAAAAGAATTAATATTTGTCCTTTGCTTGGAGCGCACCATAAAGGATGACTTTTTGGTAAGATAAAAACCCTGAGAAAAGGATGAATAATAGGGGTATGAGTAAGATTTTTTTTGATTTTCATCAGGTTAATTATAGATACTTTTTAAGTGGGTTCAGCTGGAGTTCGATCGAGATAGGGTAACGTATTTGCTATAAATAACTGATAAGACCAGCCAGAGGCTTTCGAAATAATAAAACTCCATTCAAATCTATTTTCGTAATTAATCTCTTTTAACGGGGATTTCTTTAACTTATGGTGGGTTACTCTCTATAAGTAAAACCTATAAAATAGGAAGCTGTAAAGATTTATTTTCGATCTTTTCAAGCATGACTATTATTCGGAATACCCAGTATTCCTGCCAAATTTTACTCAGCCAGTATTACCTTTATAATGTTTGAAAATGAGTAGCAGCTGATCAAAAATAAGGTCAAGTATATTGAAATATTAATTTTTAAGGCAAAATAATTGAGAAGTAACTTTGAATTCTGTACGTGGAAGGAACTACTTTTATGGTTCAGAATTTAAAGATCAAAAAGCTAATTTTAGGATTTGGGGGGACAAAAAAAACT
>MDTB01198398.1_pt1 | contig 27284 bp, 29 predicted proteins | sample 811161 | NCBI WGS metagenome assembly MDTB01 (sample SAMN05326650, study PRJNA326480) | marine metagenome | isolation source: seawater | place: Mediterranean Sea | collected 2009 | reverse complement strand
TAATTGAAAATAAAAAAGGACTACATCTCTGCAATCCCTTGTCATCACTGGTGGAGAAGATCGGACTCGAACCGACGACCTCTTGACTGCCAGTCAAGCGCTCTAGCCAGCTGAGCTACATCCCCAGTGGTGCCAAAAGTAAAAGAAAAATCTGAATTTTTTTGTTTTAGTATATTACTACTCAAACACCACTTAGGACAATAGCAATAACCATAAATATAGTTTCTAAATATAATTGTTAGTACGCTCTTTTAATGTAACCCCAGTTACATAAGCCCCCAATTGTATTTTTTTCCTCTATGGGTTTTCCTGATTTATTTGTACTTTCATGGAAATAAGCTGTGGCATGCTAAAAGAGCTTCAACACCTTTTCGGTGGAGTATTGGAAAAAGAATTAATCGAAGAAATCAATTCCGTGGCCACCTATGCAGAAGCCCCTATTGATAAGGAGCTCATGCAGCCTGGAAAGTACATCAAAACAATGCCTATTCTGCTCGAAGGGAGCATCAAAATTTTACGCCCCGACGATGATGGGCAACGTCTGTTGCTTTATCATTTGGAACAGGGACAGACCTGTGCCATGACGCTAAACTGTTGTATTGGAAGCGCTAAGAGCGAAATTTATGCCGTCAGCGAAACCCCGGTTAGACTCCTTCAAATTCCTGTTCAGAAAATGGAAGAATGGCTAGGCCGCTATCGCAGTTGGCGCAACTTCGTTCTCAATAGCTATCACAATCGGATGATGGAATTGCTGGAAAGCGTGGATCGCATCGCCTTCAATAATATGGAAGAACGATTGGAAAGCTACCTCAATGAAAAGAAAAAAATGCTGGGAGATTCCTTAATTAAGATCACTCATCAACAAGTTGCTAATGACCTGCATTCCAGTCGGGTGGTAGTCTCCCGTCTACTCAAAAAACTGGAACGCAACGGGACCATCAGCCTCCAGCGCAACGCCATTGAAATGATGTAACCCGTGTTACAATTGTTCCTATTGAATCCCCTTACCTTTGTTCACAAACCAACATCAATTTGGAAATCCTTCCCTTTTTAGGTTATCTCGCTGCCATCGGCATTGGAGTCGTTTTGGGGCTGATTGGAGGGGGTGGTTCCATTATCACAGTGCCCATAATGGTATATCTGTTGGGAATTAATCCTGTAACAGCCACTGCCTATTCTCTTTTTCTCGTTGGGGTCGCTTCCACCGTTGGGGCCGCACGAAATGCACAACTCGGACATATAGACTACCGAACAGGAATCGTATTTTCCATCCCAGCCTTTATGGCTGTGTATGTAACTCGTGCCTTTATTGTTCCAAAAATTCCCGAAAATATTCTCACCATTCAGCAGTTCGTGTTGACCAAAAATACAGCTGTCATGTTGTTTTTTGCCTTTTTAATGGTATTGGCAGCAGTGTCCATGATCCGGTCCAAAGAACAACAATCAATGAGGAGTAATACCATTCGGATCCAGCTACCGCTTATCCTTTTAGAAGGAACCGTTGTTGGTATAGTCACAGGTTTGGTTGGTGCTGGAGGCGGTTTTTTAATCATCCCAGCCTTGGTACTTGTTGCCGGTTTGGAAATTAAAGCAGCCATCGGAACCTCGCTTCTCATCATTGCAATCAAGTCCCTCATTGGATTTATAGGGGATGTCCAGAATAGTCCCATCGATTGGAAATTCCTTCTCTTATTCACCACACTTGCGGTTGCTGGAATTTTCATTGGCTTGGCCTACAATCAGTTCATGAAGGGAGAGCGGCTCAAAAAATTATTCGGGTGGTTTGTTTTGGTCATGGGTCTTGGGATCGTGATAAAGGAAATTGTATTATAAATTTAAACCCTATTTTTAAAAAACCCAAACATGAAAATCGAACAAATATATACCGGATGCCTAGCACAAGGAGCCTATTATATCGAAAGTAAAGGCGAAGTCGCTATCATCGATCCGCTTCGTGAGACCACGGCCTATCTCAAAAAAGTCAAGGAAGATCAAGCCAAAATCAAATATATTTTTGAGACCCATTTTCATGCCGACTTTGTCAGTGGTCACCTCACCTTATCTAAACAGACTGGGGCTCCTATTGTCTATGGTCCCAATGCCAATCCCGATTTTGAAGTCCTTTTAGCCAAAGACGGACAGGAGTTCCCCCTGGGGGATATTACCCTCAAAGTGCTTCATACCCCAGGACACACCTTGGAAAGTACTACCTATCTTCTGAAGGATTCCAACGGTACTAATCAAGCAATTTTTAGCGGCGATACCCTTTTCCTAGGCGATGTAGGACGCCCCGATCTGGCGCAAAAGGGGGCTCTTACTCAGGAAGAACTTGCAGGTATGCTATTCGATAGTTTGAGAAATAAAATCATGCCTTTAGAAGATCACATCATTGTATATCCCGCTCACGGTGCTGGTTCGGCTTGTGGAAAAAAGATGATGAAAGAGACCGTTGATACCTTAGGGAATCAAAAGAAAATCAATTACGCCCTTCGGCCCGATATGAGTAAGGAAGAATTTATTGCAGAAGTGACCGACGGACTGTTACCCCCTCCGGCCTATTTCCCCTTGAATGTCAAGCTCAACAAATCGGGCTATGAAGATATTGATCAGGTCCTAGATCGGAGTACCAAAGCATGGCTTCCGGATACATTCGAAGATTTAGCCAATCAACAGAGCGCATTGGTCTTGGATGTCCGCCACCAAGACGCCTTTGTTCAAGGCCATATTCCACAATCCATTTTTATTGGAATTGACGGTGGCTTTGCTCCTTGGGTTGGAGCATTGATTCAAGACGTAGAACAACCCATTCTATTGATCTGCCCAGAAGGACGCGAAGAAGAAACCATCACCCGATTGGCTCGAGTTGGTTTTGATCAAACCTTAGGCTATTTAAAAGGAGGCTTTGAGGCATGGAAACAGGCGGGGAAAAGTTTTGACACCATGAGCAGTATCCCTGCTAGTGAATTTGCTGAAACCCTTCTGCGAAAACCCAACGCTGTGTTTGATGTTCGAAAAGACAGCGAGTACCTATCCCAACATTTGGAAAATGCACAGCACAGCCCCTTGGATTTCATCAATGAACACCTGCCTCATTTTCCCAAAGAATCCCCATTCTATCTGCATTGTGCTGGGGGCTATCGGTCCGTCATTGCCGCATCCATCCTTAAAAAAAGAGGGATTCACAACTTGATCAACGTAGAAGGCGGTTTCAAAGCCATCCAAAAAACCCAACTTCCTTTAACCGATTATGTTTGCCCATCTACTTTATAATCTCTAACACCATTCAATATGTTTGAATTTTTATTACAACCATGGCCCTGGTATATCAGTGGTCCTTTAATCTCCCTTGTTCTGCTGCTACTGCTTGGGTCTGGAAAAACCTTTGGAATGTCTTCCAATCTTCGAACCGTCTGTGCTGCTTTTGGGGCGGGACAACGCATTTCCTTTTTTGATTTTGACTGGAGAAGCCAACGCTGGAACTTTATCGTTATTCTTGGGGCTGCCGTAGGGGGTTTTATTGCATCCCATTATTTGAATAATGGAACCGCCATGGCGCTCAATCCAGAAACCATTGAGCAACTAACTCGCTATGGAATTCAAGACGCTGGAGTCGCCTACCTTCCCGAAGTCTTATTTGGTTCCAACTCTTGGTCCGATCCCAAAGTGCTTGGGCTATTGCTTGTGGGTGGGTTTTTTGTTGGTTTTGGTGCTCGCTATGCTGGCGGATGTACCTCAGGGCACGCTATCACCGGACTCAGCAATTTGCAATGGCCTTCCCTTATCGCAGTAATTGGTTTCTTTATCGGGGGCCTCTTTATCAATCGATTCATTTTACCTTACATCCTATGATCCGAACCCTTGTTTTTTTTTCTATTGGTTTGCTTTTTGGCATCACACTCTATAAATCGGAAGCCGCTTCCTGGTTTAGAATTTATGAGATGTTTCAATTTCAATCTTTTCATATGTATGGAATCATAGGTTCCGCTTTGGTCTTTGGAGCCTTTTTCACCTTTGTACTCAAACGAAGCCAAGCCGTTTCTTATTTGGATGGAACCCCAATCGCCATACCCGATAAGCAAAGAGGATGGAAACGCTATTTGTTTGGCGGTATTTTTTTTGGAATCGGCTGGGCGCTGAGCGGTGCCTGTCCCGGTCCCTTGTTTGTACTTTTGGGTGCTGGATTTTACCCAGCACTCCTAGTCATTGTTGCAGCCTTGGTGGGCACCTATGCCTACGGGGCTTTACGATCCCAGCTACCGCACTAAGAAAGTACATCCCCCAAACACGATTACCTCTCTTTTTACGTTCTAAACGAAAGGGTAATCGGTGCCACAAATAAAATATTTTCTGCTTCTCTTCGGTTTTTTCTCCATAAAGTTCTTTGCTCAAGGGGATGCCAATCTTTTATTGCAATACAATCGAGGCCCAACCAACGAATCGCTCTACCACCCTTGGAATGTGATGGTGCAAGGAATGGGGGTTCGAATGAATACCCACTTGCCGTATACACGACCGCGCCTCAGCTGGGGATTGGGGGTTCTCGTCCAACACAAGTTTAGCAAAACCGTTGGATTAGCGACGGGGGCAACCTACCTCAACATTCATTATCGCTATCAAAAACAGAATTTAGATTCCAAAGATTTCCTTGGCTATTGGCGCATTCCGTTGGCCCTAAGGGTCAGTCCCAATAGACGCATTGTATTGGAATTAGGGCCCAGTTTTCACCTCATTCAAAAAGCAAAAAATAGCGATCTACAAGATCCAATCACCGAAAGTTTTTCCTATCCCCCGGGGCTATTCCAAAATGCCTTTGGCCTTCTTACAGCAGTTTCCTATCGGTTTTGGCGGTCTTTTTCAGGTCGTTTGGAATACAACCTGATCAAAAAAACCGACAATCCCTTTGTCGATCAATCCAATACGTTCAGAGGAGTCAACCTCGGATTGGAATGGAGCTTGTTTAATCCTACAAAACCCAATAAAAATGCTGTCCGTTAAAAAAGCAACTCTCAAGGACTTAAATGCCGTTATTCCTCTATTTGACGCCTATAGAATTTTCTATGGAAAACAACAAAATACAGCAGATTCATCGGCTTTTCTTAAAGCAAGGCTTGAAAATAAAGAGTCCGTCATTTTTTTAGGCTCTTGGGGAAATAAGCCCGTTGCCTTTACCCAACTTTATCCGCTTTTTTCTTCCACACGCCTCCAGCGATTGTGGATGCTAAACGATTTGTTTGTGGCGACAGCATACCTGCAAAAAGGGATGGCGCAAGCCCTCATCGATGCCGCAAAACAATTGGCTCAGACAACTCAAGCGGCTGGACTGTTCTTGGAAACCGAAAAAAACAACCTCCCTGGCAATCTACTCTACCCGAAAATGGGCTTCATCAGAGACGAAGCCCATCACTTTTATTTTTGGCAAACTACTCCTTCAACTTAATTTCAATCACGCCTTGGGCGGCCGCAGTTCCGTATTTTTTAACCGCAGCAACGCCTTTTAATACCTCAATTGTTTCGATGTTGTCCATCTCCCAATCGGGCATGGCCGTTCCCTTGGGCATGGCTTCGCCATTGATAATCAGGAGTGCCCCTTTCATGTCTTGACTCACCATGTCCAAAGGGTTCCCTTTAGAAACCCAAGTATTCGTTAGCGAATCTGTTTCTTGTTTGATTTTGATGCGAATGGTTTTGGCTGTCAGGCTATCTACCGATCCGTCAGGGAAGACATCAAGTTTCAATGCCTCATCCTTGCCAAAAAAATAAAGCGGGTGGGGCTCCCCCTCCAGTGTAACTGTCTTTCCCATGGGCAGCATTGTTTTTATTTCGGTCGAAGGAGACGTTCCTGCGACTTCTTCTGCTTCGCTTTGATAGACTTTAATTGTGATACAGGATTGCAACAATAGGGCCAATCCTAGATAGTAGGCATATGCTTTCATACGTTCTGAATTTACGTAAAGCTAAAAAAATCTGCTTATTTGAATGTTTAGATACTTGTGCCGAGGATGCCTTTGACCAGGTGTGTCTTGACTCGAAGAATAGTAGGACGCTTGTATTTTCCAATCTCGATTGTGGACTACCGCCCCGCACTCCAAACGATCTCTTCCCCGATTGGGTTGCATAGTGAATACCGCAGCATCATTAAAAAGACCCCCTTCCAAAGGAAAGTCGTGAGCCACATATTCCTGTTGCCAAGCCACATAGAGCCCCCACCCTTTTTGAGCATTCAATAGTGGACTAAAGTCAAAGGGTATTTTAGCGGTCGACCCAACCACCAAGCCCAAGCGAAGAGCAGCTCGAGTTTGGTAGGTGGATAGCGTTCCCCGAACGTCTGGCACCAAAGCCAGATAGTCGCCTAAAGCTAGGCTTTGAAAATAGTTACCACCTACGCCTAAATGAAACTGTTGTGGCATGGCGGCAGTCCAACTTAAAGGAGGAAGATTGAGGATCCACTCGTGGTATAGGTTTTGGGCCGCTTTGGCCAGCGAAGCGTCTCCCGACACGCCCAGCTCAATGGTGTACTGATACCCTCGTTTGTTGAGGATAATTTTTTCTTTCTGATGGCGTAAAAATAAATATCCACTAAAAGGGTAGTCCAAGGATTCAAGCTCGGTGGCATACCGTTTAGAGGGATTATATATCATTTGTCCCAGTTTCCACTCAGAGAAGTGGCGTTCTAGCCGGCTGCTGTCTTTTTGGATTTCCTTTCCATGGCTCAAAAACAAACCACTTGAGTAGTAATAGTCGGTCTTAAAGTAGAGGTCGTTATCCACGCTTAAAGTAAGCTGAGACTGACTCCAACCCGTAAAGCACAACCAGTACAAAAACAAAAAGAAAGCCTGCGATCGCATCGACTAACGGTACTGAGAACGGTGCTTGAGGACCAAAAGGGGAACAGAGCAATAGAATTCGCGTTTGTACACTACATTCGTTTCCCACAATTTCTCAAAAAATCCTCTTTCCCGTCTAAACACAGTCAATAAGTCGGGTTCGTGGCTGTGAAAATGTTCCAATACGGCTTGGTAGGTCGTGGCATTGGAAGTCACTGTCGGTTCGGTTACTAGAGTAGCGCCAACAGCCGCATCCATATCCAAATCCTTGGGGCGATGTCCTGGGGTCTTCACTAACAATCCGTGAATCTCTAGTTTAAACTTTTTTTGCAATACATGCAAGGGTCCCAAAGTTTTGGGATTTTGAACCTGACCCTTTTTAAAGGCCCACAACATTCGTTTTGGTGGATTGAATCGAGCCCCAATAGGGGCTACCATCACAGGAACTTCGGTACGTTTGATCAAACTCCCTGCTACTTTCCCCAAGAAAACCTCATCTGAAATATCGTTGTTCTGAGGCGTCACTACGATCATGTCTAGGTGCACTTTGCGGTCCAGCGAACGAACCGCACTCACTAAGTCTCCATTCTGCGCCACATATTGAATATCGAATCCTTTGCGATCGACTTGATGGATTACCTCTTTTAAGCGGTTGAATGTTTTTTCTTTCAGAATGCCTTTGACATTTGCAATACTGGTGGTCGGAATTCCTGAGGGATAAGCGTCCACTATATAGAGCGTGCTCCCAAAGTGCTCCGCCAAATCAATGGCATATTGTAAACAGTTAGAAACTTCAGGGGAAATCCCTATCGGCACAAGGATATTTTTCATGAAGAAGTTTTTCCAAAGGTACATACTTTTAGAGCGTATTGCTTTTTTCTTTACCATAAAATAACATCCAAAAAATCCCTAATCAATACTCTTCGCAAGCATATTACTTGTATTCTAAGCGAATTACTGCGCTGGGTTTTTGCTCTTTATGGTATTGGGAAAGAAGGGATCATTCGGATTTTAGGTTTCCAAAAACAATAGGAGTTCAAGAATCCGTAATTTTGTCTTATGGACGGAACCCTAACGCTTGAAATTCAAAATCAAATCGGCACCATCACCTTTGGTCATTCTGCAGCCAATTCGCTAAGTCCAGAAATGCTGCATGACTTTTGCGAATTGCTTCGAGAAACAGATCGCAATCCCGAAGCCAAAGTCATTGTTATTCAAAGTCAAGGCGATCGCGCTTTCTGTGGGGGGGCTTCGTTGAGTGCTCTAAAAAAGGTGGATACACTGGAATCCAGTACGGCTTTTTTTATGGGTTTTGCTCATTTGATCAACCACTTACGAAAATGTTCCAAGTTTGTCATCGCTCGGGTTCAAGGCAAGGTGGTAGGAGGTGGCATTGGTTTAGTCGCCGCATGTGACTATGCGCTGGCCACAGAGGCTGCAAGCATTCGGTTATCCGAATTGTCTATTGGCATAGGGCCCTATGTGATAGAACCCGCTGTGAGTAGAAAAATAGGTAAAACCGCCTTCAATCAACTTTCGCTTGACAGCGCCAACTGGCGTTCGGGCCAGTGGGCTCATGTCCAAGGCCTTTATGCAGAATGCTGCCCTGATATTGAAAGCCTCGATACCCAAGTTGCTGCGCTATCACAACGCTTGGCTAGTTATGGAACCAATGCCTTAAAACAACTCAATTCCCTTCACTGGAACGATACTGCTCATTGGGAGGAGTTGCTCCCAGAAAAAGCAGCCATCACTGGAAAACTAGCCCTCTCTGAACACTGTCAAACGATTTTAAAAAATACTCATGGCTAATATTAGAATTACCAAAGAATTTACTTTTGAAACCGGTCATGCCCTCTATGGCCACGATGGTCTTTGCAAAAATGTTCATGGACACTCCTACAAGTTAGAGGTGACCCTTATTGGAACGCCTCGAGAGGATGCCAAGCATCCCAAAAATGGAATGCTCATCGATTTTTCGGATCTAAAGAAAATAGTGAAACCTAACCTTGTGGAGGTCTTTGACCACGCCACGGTGCTTAATATCACAAGCCCTCATAAAAAACTAGCCGATGAGATGGAGGCCATGGGTCACAAAGTGGTTCGAGTAGACTATCCGCCCACCTGTGAATTGATGCTTGTGGATTTTGCCCAAAGATTGAAAGGCCTACTCCCCAAAAAAGTAGTTCTCTTTAGTTTGAAATTAAGGGAAACTCAAACGGCTTTTGCCGAGTGGTATGCTTCGGACAATTAGAATCCCAGATCGTCCAAATCTTCTTCTTCGGTAGTTGTTTGAAGCAACCGTTCCTCGGCCAAAGCTTCACAGTCCAGGGGAATCGTCAGTATTTCGGGTTCCAAAAACGCCTCCTGAGAAATCCCCAAATCTTCGTTTTCATAAACCGATTTCATGAAGAGTCCCCAGATCGGGAGTGCCATCGTAGCTCCTTGCCCAAATCCAATTTCTTCAAAGTGAATCGAACGGTCTTCTCCGCCAACCCATACCCCTGTTACCAAATTGGGAACCATTCCCATGAACCAGCCGTCGCTTTGGTTTTGCGTTGTTCCTGTTTTCCCAGCTATCGGATTTTCAAAAATATAGGGATAGCCCGTGATTACTTTTTCGTAGATGTAGTTGGTTTTCTCCAAGCCTGCATGTCGCAGTCGGGCTCCCGAACCCGCTTCGGTAACCCCTTGCATCAGGTTTAGGGTCACATAGGCCGTTTCGGCACTGAGTACGTCTCTTGTTTCGGGGACCACTTCATAGACGGCCATTCCGTTTTTATCCTCAATCCGGGTGACCATCGTCGGCTTCACATAAATGCCTTGGTTGGCAAAAGTTCCATAAGCGCCCACCATTTCAAACAGACTAATATCTGGTGTTCCTAGAGCGATGGAAGGGACGGCCGGCAAGCGAGAACGAATCCCCATTTTTCGTGCCAGGTTGATGATGGGACGTGGGCCCACTTTGTCCATCAAACGCGCTGAAATTGTATTCACTGAATTGGCCAATGCATTCTTTAGCGTTCGGGTTCGACCATAGCGATCTCCTGAGTTTTTTGGACACCAAGCCTCGTCGTTACCATGCTTGAATGGTTCAACGCAATAGAGTGCATCGGGCAAGGAGTCGCAGGGGGATAATTTTAGTTGGTCAATGGCCGTGGCGTATAAGAAGGGCTTAAAGGTTGAGCCAATTTGCCGGCGTCCTTGCTTCACTTGATCGTATTGAAAGTGCTTATAGTTATACCCGCCTACCCAGGCTTTGACATGGCCCGTTTGAGGTTCCATCGACATCAAGGAGGCCCGTAGAAAGTGTTTGTAATACCGAATGGAATCCAAGGGAGTCATCAAGGTGTCAATTTCACCTTCCCAGCTAAATACTTCCATCGCTACCGGTTTTTTAAAGTCTTCCCAGATTTGATCTTCTTCCCACCCAGCCACGCGGCGTTTGCGCCAGCGTTCCGAACGTCGAGCGGTGAACAACAGTAGCGTATCTACCTGGCCCTCTCGCAGGTCGAGAAAAGGAGCGGTGGGATTCATTTCTTCTGTATTTTGGAGGAAGAATTCCCTTTGGAGGTTCTTCATATGAGCAGTCACCGATTGTTCGCCAAGCGCTTGGAGTCGGGAATCGATGGTGGTGTATATTTTTAGTCCGTCTCCATAGAGATTGTATTTTTCTCCGTTGGGTTTCTCATTCTTAGCGATCCAATCGTCCATAAATTCTTTGAGGTAGGCTCGGAAATAGGTCGCCAGTCCTTCTCGATGGGATTGGGGGGTAAAATTTATCTCTATCGGTAGGGCTTGCAACGAGTCATAGGCAGCTTCACCGAGGTAATCGTTTCGCAACATTTGATTAAAGACCACATTGCGGCGTGTTTTCACACGCTCGGGACGACGAATGGGGTTGTACAAGGACGAATTCTTAAGCATGCCCACCAACATGGCACATTCTTGAATATTGAGTTCCTGTGGAGTTTTATCGAAATAGATGCGCGCCGCCGATTGTACTCCATCGGCATTGTACCCAAAATCGTAGATATTGAGGTACATGGCAATCAATTCGTTTTTAGTGTAGCGGCGTTCCAACTGAACCGAAAGCACCCATTCTTTCACTTTCTGAAGCAGGGCTTCTTTTTTATTTCTAGAGCGCACACCCACAAACAATTGCCGTGCGAGCTGCTGAGTGATCGTGCTGGCTCCTCCTTTTTTGCCCAAGTAGAACAACGCTCTTAATGTTCCCCGCCAATCGATTCCCGAATGACTGTAGAAACGTTCGTCTTCCGTAGCGATTAAGGCCGTAACCAATTCCTTTGGTAATTCTTTATAGGTAATGGGCGTGCGATTGTCTCTCAAATAATACTTGCCCAACTCTACCCCGTCGGCCGAAAGAATTTGCGTCGCCAGATTGGTGTCTGGGTTTTCCAACTGTTCCAACTCCGGCATTGGGCCAAGTATCCCAAGGGCAGCAAATCCGAAAAGCCCAACCACCAAGAGCACTCCTGCCAAAAAGAGCAACCAAAAGATTTTAAGAGGGCGGCGGTATTTTCGCATCCCCAAAGTCAATTCCTTTCTTTTCATTCTGTATGGGGTACTAAAGAATAGCCTACGCTCACGATGCCGGGCAGGGAGCCATGTCCTTCTACTGCGCCCTGAGCCCTTTGGACTTGTTCCACTTCAATTTGATACTGCTGTTGTTCTTCCAAACGTTGGTTTTCCAGCCAATAGAGCTTGCTCTCTTTCACCTCGGCAAAACCTGTTCCCAGCCATTGCCCCTCAGGAGAAGCCATGGCATACTCCAGCGTATCGGCGTGCACAACCCCCTGGTCTGCTATCAGTCGGGCGATAACGAAAATATTAGCATAGGGATAGCGGTTGTCGTTTCTAAGGTGAAGGAATAGGTCGTAGGATCCTGAAGGAGTCTGCGGAACTTCAAAGCGGGCTGTCTCATCCCATCCATCACCGAATGCTTGGTCAAAACGCATTGCGTCTGTCGAAGGCATACAAGCCCCCAAACAAAAAAGGATCAATAAGGAACTACTTCGAATCATTGGATCGGGAGCGGCGACGGTTGCGATTGCGGTTGCCGCTTCGTTTTTTGTTACGGGAGCGAGGTCGGTCAAAACGATACAAACTGTCTTGCCCCACCACATTTTCAAAGGCTACCGCCTTCACTTCTGTTTTTTCTTCTTGGCTGTAGTCTTCCAGCGCCGTCACTACTTCGCCATTTTTGTTTTTAGCAATAATTTTTTGGGCCGCCTCGGCTGTTAGCTCGTGCCATTGCATCCACTCGTCTTTATAGGTATACCATAAGAGGCCCTTGAAAATATCCATTTTTTGACAGATCGCCAGCCCTTTTTCTGTTTTCAACTTGGTTTCCATCTTTGGAAACTCTTTCAATGCAGAACGATAGGCGTCTAATTCAAAATTCAAACAACACTTTAACTTGCCGCACTGACCTGACAGCTTTTGAGGGTTTAGCGACAATTGCTGATAGCGTGCTGCTGCCGTGGATACGGAACGAAAATCTGTCAACCAAGTTGAACAACACAATTCGCGGCCACAAGAGCCAATGCCGCCCAAGCGCGAGGCTTCCAGCCGCAGTCCAATCTGGCGCATTTCAATCCGGATGCCAAACGCCTTGGCCATATCTTTAATCAACTGGCGGAAATCTACTCGCTGTTCTGCGGTATAATAGAACGTGGCTTTTTTGCCGTCCCCTTGAAATTCCACATCGGAGAGTTTCATCTGCAGGTTTAGGCGAAGTGCCAATTCTCGGGCGCGTTTTTGTACTTCCTGTTCTTTGTTACGTGCTTGCTGCCACACCTCCAAGTCGCGATCTGTGGCCTTGCGGAGCAGGCTGGGCAGTTGCTCTGTCTCGGGATCCACTTTCTTCTTCTTCATTTGAAAACGAACCAATTCCCCAGTCAATGTCACCCGACCCACATCGTAACCCGCAGGGGCTACTTCCGTTACCACCGCCTCACCGATGGAGGGGCGCATGGCTTCCGAAAAACGATAGAATCCTTTGCGGGAGTTTTTAAAACGCACCTCTGCAATTCGGAAGGGTTGTTGTCCGGCCGGCAAGACCATGTTCTCCAGCCAATCGTGCACGGTGAGTTTGTTGCAGCTGTCTGTTCCGCAGGTCCCATTGGATTGGCAACCCCTTGGGGTGCCGTTGGCCGTGGAACAATTACTACAACTCATAGTGATATATTAGTGGATAAAGATACGGGATATTCCGCCTTGGGGCGACTCCGATTTTCTTAATTTATTGTTTAAATTTTAGGACATTGGAGCGTCCTTTTTTAAAGATTTTGTTGCTGTTGTGGGTGCCTTGGCGCCGCTTTTTCTGTTCCGCATCCGTCAGGTTCACGATCTCCTGACAAGCTTCCGAACAGCAAGTTTGGGTTTTGGCTTGGCAAGCCTCGCATTGGATAAACAACAGATGGCAAGCTTGGTTTGCGCAGTTCACATGGGTATCGAAAGGTGCACCGCATTGGTGGCATTGGGCAATCACCTCTTCGGTAATGCGCTCTCCCCGCCGCTCGTCGAAGACAAAGTTTTTCCCTTTGAATTTATTATCCAGTCCCTGGTCCTTCACCTGACGGGCGTATTCGATGATCCCGCCCTCTAGCTGATAGACCTTTTGAAAGCCCTTGTGTTTGAAATAGGCCGAGGCCTTTTCGCAGCGGATGCCTCCAGTGCAATACATCACCACATTTTTGTCCGCTTTGTGTTCGGCCAGTTCTTCTTCGATCAGGGGCAGGGAATCCCGGAAGGTGTCCACATCTGGGGTGATGGCTCCTTCAAAATGGCCGATCTCGCTTTCGTAGTGGTTGCGCATGTCCACACAAAGGGTATTGGGGTCGTTGAGCAACTCGTTGAAGGTTTTCGCATTCACGTGCATCCCCTTGTTCGTCACATCAAACGTGCTGTCTTTCAAACCATCCGCCACGATCTTGTCCCGCACTTTAATGGTGAGTTTTAAAAAGGACTCGTTGTCTTGCTCCACCGCAATATTCAAACGGACCCCCTGAAGAAAATCTATTTCATCCAAAAAGGTTTTAAAGGCGTCGAAGCGGGGCGCTGGCACCGACAGCTGGGCGTTGATGCCTTCATGGGCCACATATATTCGGCCCAGCACCTCTAGAGGATTCCAGTTTAGGAATAGAAAGTCGCGGAAAAGCTGTGGGTTTTCAATCTGATGGTACTGATAGAACGATAGGGTGAGCCGTTCCTCCCCCGCTTGGGCAATTAAACCACGCCGTTCTTCAGCACTTAAGTGGTTGTACAGTTGCATGCTATCAACGGTTTAAGTGTGGAACAAAGGTAGGAATTTCTTAGTGCAATTTTTTTAGGGTACTCACAAATGTCTCTCGTTTGGTTATTAACCATTCATAATGTTTTTTGTGCTGAGAAGCATTGTCCAATTCATATTTTAAGTGGGTTACTGTCGTTAAGACTTTCCTGTCTTGAAGCGGTTGCCAGTCTATTTCCAAATCCTCACATAATGTGTTAAAACCTTGTTTATTCTGAAATAATTTTTCGAAGATGAATTGTTCTTGAATGTAAAATTCAACTGAAACAGAGGAAGTTCTTGTATTATGAATAAAATTTAAATATCGAACTCCTATTGAAATGGAATACCAATGTTGGGGTCTTTGGCTTCTTCATAATCTGCAAGGCACGGTCAGTTACGGTGGTCTAACCGACATGAAAGACAGCAGCTGAAAGAATCGTTATATGATCTTACTAGCCGTTTCAATGACTGTGCCGATAAACTCTAGGCCCTATTGTTCAACAAAAGTCCTAATTTGAGCCGGTTAGGCAAAGCCCCTCTTTGGAGGGGTTTTCCTAGCTCATTCCCCCAAATGGCTCCCTTGTCCACCCACCAAAAGGAGTTGGGTTTGTCGGCCGTGGATATAGCGAAAGCCGTTGCTGCCCCAAAAGCCTGGTTCTTCCAGCATCACGCGAATGTCTTTGTCCCATTCCGGAAGGAAAACCTTGGTGTTGAGTTCAATGGCATAGGCGGTGTTCTCTCGCAGGGGGTGGTCGCCATTGCCGGGTACTCCGTCTTGGGCGTCCCACATGCCAAAAGTGGTTCCGGCCGAATGGCCGTAGGTTCCCAAAGGATGGGTATAGATGTGCGGACGCAAGCCTTCGGCGCGGCCGGCGTCCAAGCTCATCTTAAGTGTGGCGTTGCCCGTTCGACCTGTTTTGAAGCGGTCGGTAAAGAGGTCTTGTACCCGGTTTCCCGCCGCCAAAGCAGCTTCCAAATAGGCGGGAGCCTTTTTTTCTCCGGGACGAAGAACATAGGCCAGTTCCTGACAGTCTGTATTGAGGGTGAGGTAGGTGATTCCAAAATCGCAGTGGAGGAGGTCGCCCGCTTGAATCACGTCCAGTTTTTGTTGGCCATCAAAGGCGTAGAGGTCGCTGGCTTCGTTGCGTTGTACGTCCACTGTAGGGTGAAACCAAGTGTCTAGGCCCAAACCGCTCACTTTCTCTCGCAGCCACCAAACCACATCTTCGGTAGTGGTCACTCCTGGGGTGATTACTTCGGTGGAAAATGCTTCGGCAATGATGCGGTGCGTGATTTCCGTGAGTTGTTGAAAGAGAAGCATTTCCTTGGGTGTTCGGGTTTCGATCCAAGCGACAGCAAGTGCTTCTGCCGAGACCAAGCGCTGGCGGTAGCGCGGCGGCAAAGCCGAATAGAGCCCTTGGTAGTCTGTATGTGCCAGCCCATCGGCTATGCCATAGCCTTCTGAGGTATTGATACCTATTTTCTTCGGCGCTTTTGCCAAAATATAGTCCGCCAGCGCCTGCCACTGGTCGGGTTGTTTTTCTTTGTTCCAGACCGAAGGGAAGAATTTCCCAAAGGCATAACGAGTCATCGCCACCCGTTCTACAGCTCCCGTTTTGGGGTCTTTGGCAAATACTAGGATCGTTCGGCGCCGGGCGTTCAACCAGGTGGGTGGAAGGAGGGTTCTCACGACTGGGTCTTCGTTGTACTCTCGAGTGATGAGGACCCAGAGGTCCAGGTCGTTTTCTGCCATCAGTTTCGGCAAAAGTGTGTTGAGTCGCTCTTCCTGTACAGCTTCAATAGCAGCCGCACGTTCTCGCAAGGGAAGAATATGTTGGGCACTGAGCGATAGGGTCACAAAAAGAAAAAAAACACGCATTGTTCTATTGTTTAGTGCCTTGAAAGTACAACATTCTCTGTATTTGAACGGAAAGCTTTTCTCCTTCTTTTTGTTAATAATCCGTTGGAGGAGGAATTCTCCTACACCAGAGATTTTGGTACTTTAGCTATGACCGAAAAAATAATCGATTATGGCAGACGATAAAGCAGCAAAACTCAAAGCGCTCCAGCTCACCCTGGACAAACTGGATAAAACCTATGGCAAAGGCTCGGTGATGAAATTGGGCGATGAAGTCATTGAAGATGTGGAGGCCATTTCTTCGGGTTCCTTAGGCTTGGATATTGCCTTGGGCGTGGGCGGCTATCCGCGCGGTCGAGTGATTGAAATCTACGGCCCAGAATCCTCTGGAAAAACAACACTTACTCTTCACGCCATTGCCGAATGTCAAAAAGCGGGAGGGATCGCTGCCTTCATCGATGCGGAGCACGCCTTCGATCGCTTCTATGCCGAGAAGTTGGGAGTGGATATCAGCGAGCTGATCATCTCCCAACCCGATCACGGAGAGCAAGCTTTGGAGATTGCCGATAACCTGATCCGCTCGGGAGCGGTGGACATTGTGGTGATTGATTCTGTAGCCGCCCTCACACCCAAAAGCGAAATCGAAGGGGAAATGGGGGATTCCAAAATGGGCTTGCACGCCCGCTTGATGTCCCAAGCCTTGCGAAAACTAACGGGATCCATCAGCAAAACAAATTGTACGGTCTTCTTTATCAACCAGCTGCGAGAAAAAATTGGAGTTATGTTTGGCAATCCCGAGACCACCACAGGGGGGAATGCCTTAAAGTTTTATGCTTCGGTCCGCTTGGATATCCGCCGCTCTACCCAAATTAAAAATGCCGATGCCGACGTCATGGGTAATAAAACCCGAGTGAAAGTGGTTAAAAATAAAGTGGCCCCGCCCTTTAAAACTACCGAATTTGACATCATGTACGGGGAAGGAATCTCCAAAATTGGGGAAATCATTGACTTGGGAGTGAACTACGAACTGATCAAAAAAAGTGGTTCTTGGTTTAGCTATGGCGATACCAAATTGGGCCAGGGCCGCGATTCTGTGAAAACCCTTCTGGAAGACAATCCCGAACTGATGGAGGAACTGGAAGACAAAATCAAAAATGCCCTTAAAGTCGTTGAGGAATAAAACATGTCTGTGCTCACGCTCTATCAAGTAGACGCCTTTACCGACCGGGTGTTTGGAGGCAATCCTGCCGCCGTGTGCGTGCTTGAGGATTGGTTGCCTGATTCCCAAATGCAGGCCATTGGAAATGAAAACAATTTAGCGGAAACGGCGTTTGTCGTTCCCAAAGGCGAAGAATATCACATTCGCTGGTTTACTCCCGATGTGGAGGTAGACCTCTGTGGTCACGCCACCTTGGCAGCTGCTTATGTGCTTAAAAATGTATTGAAAGTCTCGCAGGAAACCCTCCGGTTTCAGACCCTCAATAAAGGGCGGCTTAGCGTCCAACAAGAAGGTGAGCAACTCTTTCTCAATTTCCCAACAGATCGCATCGCCCCTATCTCCCCGCTGGATGGTGCCGAACAAAGCTTGGGTGTTGTGCCACTAGAATATTGGAAAGGCGAAACTGATTTTATGGTTGTGGTGGAAAACGAAACCGCCGTGGCGGCATTGCAACCCAATATGCAGTGGATCCAACAGTTGGGCGAACGCGGCTTGATTGTTACTGCTGCAGGAGATACGGTGGATTTTGTCTCTCGGTTCTTTGCTCCGCAAACCGGAGTGGATGAAGACTATGTAACGGGCTCGGCCCACACTTCCTTGATTCCCCTTTGGGCACCCAAACTGGGGAAAAAACGTATGAAAGCGCAGCAAATTTCAGCTCGCAAAGGGGTATTGGATTGTGAAGATTTGGGCGATCGCGTTCGGATAGGAGGGCATGCTCAACTCTACCTAAAAGGAGAGATCTACCTGCCAGAAGGATAAAGGCTTTCCCATTTCCCTACGGCGGTTACTGCGCGCTGCTTGGGGTCAGCCAAAAGTTTCCCATGAATGAATTCTCGTGCTTTTTCTTGCAACTCAAGAATGTCCTCTTCCGTATAGCCTTCCGTCTCAAAGGGAGGGTGAATCTCAATCCGCATCACCCCTGGAAACCCAAAATAGGTGTGCCAAGGAAACATTCGCTTGGGATCGTAGAAGACCATCGGTAGAATAGGCAACTGGTGTTCAATCGCCAATTTAAAGGCTCCCCGTTTGAATTCGTTCAATAGGATGGCTTCATCCAAATAATCTTTTTCGGGAAAAATACACACGCTATAGCCTCCATGAATCACCTTGTTGGCCAAGCCATATACCGCAAACCGACTCTTCTTGTCCGAGCGATCGACCATGATGGCGGCGCGTTTGTAGATGAATCCGAAAATCGGAATCTCAACCAATTCTTTTTTTCCCACAAAGACAAAAGGTGTTTTCCAGGCCCGTAAAATTAAAAAAGGATCGATATAACTGGTGTGATTGGCGATGAGCAGGTAGCTTTGATTGTGCTTGGCGCCAGAAATATTTTTGATTTGCGTCCAAAAACCTGTTCCAATCAAAATAAAAGGAGACCAAATATTGCGGGCAATCCAAAAAATGGAGGGATACCCATTGGGTAAAAAAACCAAGACCACCAAGAGGGGGAACAAGACCAATACGGGAATTGCCGCCAGCGTATAGAACCAAACCCGCCATACAATTAATAGTATACGACGCATGGACCAAAAGTAGCTTTTTTTTAGAAATGGACGGCTGGCTTTTGGGTGCGCCGATCAAAAAAAATATCTTTGTGAATCACTAATATTCAGCATTCTTATGGCACGAGTTCTTACTGGCGTACAATCCACAGGTACTCCGCATCTCGGTAACCTTCTTGGCGCTATCCTTCCGGCTATTGAACTGTCAAAAGCTTCCGCCGATGAATCTTTTCTTTTTATTGCGGACTTGCATTCCCTCACGCAGATCAAAGAAGGAGCGACCCTCCGTGATAATACTCGAGCTACCGCGGCAGCCTGGTTGGCCTGCGGCCTCGATACTGAGAAAACCGTGTTCTATCGCCAAAGTGACGTCAGCCAAACCACAGAACTCGCCTGGTACCTCAGCTGCTACTTCCCCTACCAACGCCTGACCCTAGCACATTCCTTCAAAGACAAAGCAGATCGCTTGTCCGACGTCAATGCCGGTTTGTTTAGTTACCCCATGCTGATGGCCGCCGATATATTGCTGTACGACGCTGAAGTGGTTCCGGTGGGAAAAGATCAGTTGCAGCATCTGGAAATGACGCGAGATGTAGCCACTCGATTCAACAACCAGATGGGGGAAACTTTTGTCCTTCCCCAGGCCTCTGTTCAAAAGGAAGCACAATACATCCCCGGTACTGATGGACAAAAAATGAGTAAATCCAAAGAAAATACCCTCAATATCTTTTTAGCCGACACCGCTTTGCGAAAACAAGTGATGAAGATTCAAACCGACAGCACCCCCTTGGAAGAACCGAAAAATCCCGACTCCTGTAATGTGTTTGCCCTCTATGAATTGTTGGCAGACGCTATACAAACCGCCGCCCTACGCAAAGATTATTTGGCAGGGGGCATGGGCTATGGACATGCCAAGCAAGCCCTATACGAACTAATTTGCTCACGATTTACTGAAGAACGTAAGCTGTTCGACTACTATATGGAACATCCTCAAGAAATTGAGATTGCTCTGGCCAAAGGCGCTGACCGAGCTCGAGAAATTGCCAATGAAGTCCTGCTGCGCGTTCGAAAAAAAGTGGGCTACTAGCGGAGCTCGAAGTATTTCCCTGGCAGCGGGCGAACCACCTTTTTCATTTCCAATTCCATCAGAACAATGGCCGTCTCCGAAATAGACAGTCCTTCTGCCTTGGCTAATTTATCCAAGCTCTGTTTTCCGTTATGAAGCATTCGTTTGTAGAGTTTTTCTCCGGTTGGACTCAAATCCAGCGGGATCCTTATTTGTTTTGGGTTTTGTAGGCCAGCCCAGCCCAGAGATTCGATGAGAACCTCAACCGAGTCAATCAATTCTGCCTGTCGGGATTGGATTAAAGCATGGCAGCCTCTGCTCTGTTGGGAATGAATAGGCCCCGGCAAAGCATAGAGCTCGCGATCGTATTGACTGGCAAAATTGGCCGTGATTAAACTCCCGCCTTTTTCTCCTGTTTCAATAACTAGCGTCGCTTCACACAGACCTGCGATGAGTCAGTTTCGTTGAATAAAATGCCCGCGTTCAAATCCCTGTGTCGGAATGAAGTCCGATACTAAAGCACCCTGTTGTGCTATTCGTACGGACAGCTTTTGATGCGGTGCTGGATAAATCGGCTGTCCAAAAGCATGAGGCAGACATGCGACGGTATCCAATTTCAAATCGAGAGCAGTTTGATGTGCTACGGCATCAATTCCATAAGCTAAGCCAGAGACAATAACGGGATTGTAGGGCTGTATGGCTTCCAAGAGGGCTCGGCAGCTCTTTTCTCCATAAGCCGATGGACGACGGGTCCCTACTACTGCCAACCAGCGGCGCCCTTCCCAATCCAATTCCCCGCGACAAAATAGCAATAGCGGAGCGTCTGGACATCGCGCTAAGGCCAATGGATAGGCTTCTGTTCCCCAGAGTAAGGGGATTAAGGCTTCTTTTTTCATCCACTCTTTTATGCTTGCGACTTCCTTTTGAACCGAACGAGCCTTTTCCAAGAGTTTTCGCAAACGTTCGTTAGGTACTTTTTCAGGGTGGGGTTCAGCATCAAAAATGGCCTCTGGGCTTCCATAAGTATGCACTAGCTTTTGTGCAGTGATGGGGCCAATTACAGGGAGGAGTCTCAAGGTCAAACAAGCAGTCAGTCTGTTCATAAAAATTGGGGTTGCTACTAAAATACGAAGTTTCGTTTTTTCTCGTTTTGAATACCAAAGGGTTTTCCTACATTTGAAAAGATGAGTCTAGCGTATTATTTGCGAGAATTATTGTATCAATACGAATGTGTAACCATTCCCGATTTTGGGGCTTTTGTTACCCGTTCTTTTCCAGTGGAAATTGATTATTCCAATGGGGTATTTCGTCCTTTTCGTCGCGAACTGACTTTTAATACCCTTTTGAAAAACAATGATGGTGTGCTGGCCCATTATATGGCACAAAAGCAGGAACTTTCCTACGAAGGGGCCTTGCGTTTGATTGAAAAAGAAGTTATTGTTTGGAAACAAAAACTTCAAACACAGCCCCTTAGCCTGGGTAATTTGGGTGAAATGCGCCTAAATGCAGCCAAAAAAATAGAATTTTTACCTTACGGTAAAATAAATTACGACAAAGATGCGTTTGGACTACGTATGTTTACCCGGACACCCTTGGTGCCTGTGGCAAAAAAAACAGAACCTTTAAAAGTCTTTTCAATTATGGAAGAGAATAATGAAAATTTAATGTTTAGCCCCGAGGATAAAGAAACCAAGGGAGGCTCCTCTGTATTACGCTATGCTGTCATTGGCATTTTGGGCGTTGCCCTTGCCGGTGGAGGCTATTACTTTGGTGATCAGTATCTACAAAGCGAACGAGCCAAAAATCAAGAATTGGCCCAAAAAAGAATCCAATCCAATGTCGCCAAAGCCACCTTTGATTTAGGGGCCCTTTCCAAGATTGAGCTCAATCTGGCCGCTGAAGAGGGTGTTGCGTACGACTCCGAATCGGTCTCTGAATTGGATCAACCGTATTTCAGTATCATTGCTGGTACCTTTCGAGACATGAATAATGCCGAACGCAAATTGGAAGATTTGAAATCCCAAGGCTATTCTGCTGCTTATGCTGTCATTAACCCAGAGGGATTACATCGTGTCGCTTATGGAAGATACACCTCGAAAAAAGAAGCTATTAATTTGCTTTATTATATCAAGTATACCCTCGAAGAAGAAGCTTGGTATTTGGAAGAAAATTAATCTCGAGTAATTTCTGTTTCCTTACAGTCGGGCTAACCACAATTTGGGGTTTTGGGGTTTGGATGCCTGAAATAGGCTAAACTGTAAACTGGTCTTGCCGTCAACTGGATTTGTAAACACCTGTCCAACGGCTTGTTTGGTTTTAATCTTGTCCCCTTTTTTCACATATACTTTCCCTAAGTTTTTGTAGGCAGTGATGTAATTTCCGTGCTTAACCAAGACCGTAGGGTTGCTCCCTTTAAAACTTAAGATTGACATCACCACCCCTTCGAAGACGGCTCTAGCGTCACTTTCTGGGGCTGTAGCGATGGTGATCCCAGTACTTTTGATCATGGCCGTGCGAACGACAGGGTGCGGCTGAGTGCCGAACCGTTGCGTGATGACTCCTTCCACTACAGGCCAAGGCAAACGTCCTCGATTGGCTTCCATATTTGACGCGATGAGTTTTTCATCGGGGGTCATAGCAAAAGTAGCTTTTGTTTTTTTTCCAGCTTTTTTGTTAGATGCTGCAATGGCTTCACGAATCAGGCGTTGGATTTCTTGATCTATGGCATCTGACTGCTGTTGTTTTTTACGAATTTGAGCGGTGAGGCTGCGGCTTTTCCTTCTGAGTTGTTGAATCATGCTTTGCTGCTGTCGCCTTTCTTTCTTAAGCGTCTGCTGAGCAACCCGGTTTTCACTAATCAATTTTTTCTTTTGTTCCCGCTGTGCAATCAACGTTGTATTGAGGTCTTGAAGCAAGACTGTTTTTTCGGCGATTTCTACAGCTTGGCGTTTTCGAAATCGGGCATACTGTTTCATATACTGAATGCGCTTATAGGCTTGCAACAAATTTTCCGAAGAAAATAAAAACATCAATCGGTTTTGTTCGGATTGACTTTTATACGATTCCTGAATCATTTTGGCATAGTCCTCTTTGGCTTGTTGAACCTCTTTGCGAAGTCGGTCTATCTCTTTTTCGTTAATTGTGATGCGTTGCGTCAAATAATTCGCCTGTTGATTACTCACTTGGATCAGGCGTTGACGCACGTTGAGTTTTACTTCCAAATCCTCTACCTCTCCCACCGCTGATTTGCGCTGTGATCGGTTGGAGTACAAAAGCCGATTGATCTGTTTGATTTCCTTTTGCAAGCGTTGACGTTGTGCTTCCAATTCTTGTTGACGCGTTTTGTTCTCCTGTCCAAGTACAGGCGGGCTAAGCACCAGCATAAAAACAATCAATGAAAACACTCGATAGATCATTTCAGCACGATGGGTTGGTACCCTTCTGGTATTTCAAAGGGGAAAGTGATTTTTTTGGGGAAGGTTAACCGGGAAAACTGCAACTGCAACTGCAACAGCTGCTTGCCATCAAAATAAGAAATTTCGACTCGCTTGGGAAGGTTCTGTCCGCCTACGTTCTGATATTCTGGATACTTAAAGGATAGTATGTTTTGCCCCTGCGGCAACACAAATCGCTGTTCTTTTAGAAGAAAGGTTGTCGGATTGACAAAGTATGTCGGTTGGAGGTCTTTTAGGCTCCCCCTGGGCGTCAAAACATAATCAATAGGGTTGGTGATTTGTCGCCACTTTCCCTTTTGAGGCAATAGAACTGGGACTCCCAATAGGAGGTCTTGTATGTTTTTAAATCCAAATTCAGTGTTGAATAACCGATTGATAAAAGCTATCTCACCCTCAAAAAACGTTTTTTGAAACTTTTCGTAAAACTGAACTTCTTTGGGGGTAAGCATAAGTTTAGCGATTGGGATCAGCATATTGGCACTCATCCAAATTTTTTGGTTTTGAGTCATCCGTAAACTAACGACGACTTGTTGCTTGTTTTTTCCATTGTCGTAGGTGGCTTTGAGCCTACCCCTGAGATGATTGAATTGTGGGTGCTGCTTTTGTATTTCTTTAGCCAAAAGTCTTAAGTCAACTTTGTTGACTGGAGCCTTTGTCGGCAAAACGGCAACCGACTTACAGCCTCCCCAGAAAAGCCCCGTCAAAATCAATATTAAAATTCTTTTATAACTCATTTCAAGCTTGAATAATCGCCCAGGTTCACTTCTTTAAAGTTGCCGTCAAAATACACTTTATTCCCGATCATGGCATGCGCCAATTCCGCGTTGTGAATTTCCGTCTCTTTCTGAATCAAGCAGTGGCTCAATTTGCTACCATGAACCTGACTGCCGTCCCCCAGTGCCACATAGGGCCCCACGGTGCTGTTCTTGAGCACCACGCCTTCACCGATGAAACAAGGGGGAATCAATTCACTATTATCCAAAACCAAATCAGGTGCTATCAGAGCTTGTTCTTCTTGATCAAGGATTTTAAGCATCCGTGTATTGGTCTCAAGTGTAATTTGAGGGTTTCCACAATCCATCCATTCCTCAACTTGACCCGGAAAGAAACGGTAGCCCTCTTTCATCATCGCGAGAATCCCGTCGTTGATTTGGTATTCTTGGCCCGGCAATAATTGTCTATTTACGATTTTGTTGAGCTTGGTCTTTAATACAGTAATGTCTTTGAAATAATAAATTCCAATGACCGCTTGGTTGGAAACGAAACGCTGTGGTTTTTCAACCAATCCCACAATTTCTTGATACTTATTCAATTCGACAACACCGTATGCTGCGGGGTTTTCTACCGATTTTACCCATATCACTGCGTCCGCTTTAGGATCTAAAGTAAAGTCAGCTCGAATGAGGGTGTCGGCATAGGCCACCACGGCAGGACCCGAAAGAGAATCCGCGGCACACATAATGGCGTGACCAGTTCCTAGGGGTTTTTTTTGACGGTAAATTGTGGCCTCCGCTCCCAAGCTTTCCGCTAGGGACGTAAGTTGTTGAACAACTTCCTTTCCAAAATATGTTGGATCCCCGAGAATAAAAGCGACTTCATCAATAGGTGTATTCACCACTCGAGCAATTTCAGTGACCAATTGATTGACAATTGGGCTGCCTGCTACTGGAAGTAGCGGTTTGGGTGTTGTTAAGCTATGGGGGCGTAGCCGTGAGCCACGTCCTGCCATGGGTACAATTATTTTCAATTAATTAATGAATTTATATGATCTAAATTATTGTTTTCCAGTACTTCCAAATCCAGATACGCCTCGTGAGGTTTCATTCAATTCTGCTGTCAATTCCCAAGCCACCTGTGAATAAGCCGCAATTACCAATTGGGCAATTCTTTCTCCAGGTTGAAGGGTGTAGGCTTCCTTGGAGAGATTCACTAAAATCACTCCAATCTCTCCTCGATAATCGGCGTCGATAGTCCCTGGGGCATTTAAGACCGTAATTCCATACTTTGCTGCAAGGCCGCTTCGGGGACGCACCTGGGCCTCCAGTCCTTGCGGCAATGCAATTTTTAGGCCTGTGCCTACAATCTGTTGTTCCAATGGAGCCAGTTCCAAAGGCTCTGCGAGATGCGCTCTTAAATCCAATCCGGCTGACTGAGGCGTTGCATAGGCTGGCAGATCAAAAGGGCTTTCGTTAATTATAGGGACTCTTGTCATCTTATTTTATTGCCTTCCTAAAGTACAAAAATCGGGTGCTGAATAGGAATTCTTAGCCTAGATTTATTGGAAATCTTATCAACTGGTTTAGAATTCGTTCCGCTTCCCATTTCTGGATTTGCAGCCTTTTGAAGTCCGATGTACTCGCCAAAATTACTGGTATTCCCATTCTATTAATCAACGGGCTAATCAAAAGAAAGAATACCGTAACTATAATTATCTTCCCAACCGTCACGAAGAGGAAGAATTTTTCGGTGCCTTCCCTCTCGCTGTAGCCCTGCTTTTTCTAAAACACGAATGGAGGCTTTATTGCTCACAGCAACTCCTGCCTCGATTCGGTGCAATTGCAAGGTGTCGAAGGCGAACCGAATCAACCTTTCTACTGCTTCTGTAGCATAACCGTAGTTCCAACAATTGGGGTGAATTGAGTAACTTATTTCTGCTTTTCGAAACCTTTCGGGTGCCAATACCAATCCCATTTCCCCGATAAATAGGCCCTCTTGATCAAACAGTACCTAGCCGTGCTCAGCAAAATTAGAGGGGTCTAGCTTGCCTAGAAAAACGTTGTGTGTTACTGCAATATTTTTGGGGATTCCAATCGTGTTGTATTGCGCCACTTGGGGTAAAGAATGAAGCCTGTAGACTTGGTTTAAGTGCTTCTTAGTTAAGGAACAAAACTGCAAATGTTCGGACTGGAGTTCAATTTTTAGCATGGTCTTTGCTTGTATTTACTAGCATTACGAAAATGACCATCAATGCTAAAACTTCAAAGGCTAATTCCCGATAAGTAAAGGTCTGGTTCCAACCGTCTAAAATTAACCCTCCGATGCGACTCAGAACAAACCCCAGCGTCATTACTCCAGTCGCTTTTAAAAACCTGCGTTGTTCTGAAAGGTATCGTGTGGCCCAAAGCCAAAGCAACCCTATCGTTGCCATGAACCCCATCATCACTCGGAGTATGGTTGTGCTTTGAGGGGTTGGCATCAACACATCGTATTTTTCCTGAAAAAACCATTCAGGATAAATATATCCCATAATACCTAAAATAAATAGAAATCCTCCAGCACTGAAATTAATGCCTTGAATAAGTTTGTTTTTCATGGGTATGGGTTTGGGCAAATCCAAAGTACAAAAAAGCCCCATATAAGAGGCTTAACATTTAGGATTGTATGTCAATAACTTAGCTTAACGCCTCTGCTCCAGCAACAATCTCTAAAATTTCGTTGGTGATGGCTGCTTGCCTTGCTTTGTTGTAGGTCAGTTTTAGCTGGTCTCGGAGTTCCGTAGCATTATCCGTCGCTTTGTGCATGGCAGTCATTCGTGCTCCATGTTCGCTAGCAAACGAATCCCGCAGGGCTTTGAATAATTGCATTTTGATGCTTTTGGGGAGTAGTTCATTTACAATAGCATCTTGGTCAGGCTCAAAGATATAATCTCCTGTAGACCCCTTAACATCCTCTTCTGGAACTACGGGAAGAAGTGTTTCTGTCGTTACAATCTGTGTCGCTGCATTCTTAAATCGGTTGTAGATCACTTTCACCACATCAAATTGTTGTTCTGCAAATGCATCCATAAATTCTTCAGCCACTTCGGCAGCATTTGAATAGGTCAAATCATCAAAGATTTGGTTGTTGTTGCCAAACAAAGAGGAATTTTTCGAAAGGATATCGTTTCCTTTCTTTCCCAGAGTCAATAAATGAATGTCTTGTTCGGGATGTTCTTTGACATAGTGCTGAACAGCTTTGACAATGCTAGAATTGAACCCTCCGCACAAACCTCTATTAGAAGTCACCACGACCAGTAAGGTTTTCTTGACAGGACGGACCTGGGTGAAGGGATTGGGCG
>MDTB01003315.1_pt1 | contig 27293 bp, 9 predicted proteins | sample 811161 | NCBI WGS metagenome assembly MDTB01 (sample SAMN05326650, study PRJNA326480) | marine metagenome | isolation source: seawater | place: Mediterranean Sea | collected 2009 | reverse complement strand
TGGTCATGTAATTTTCAACTATGTTATACATTATGCTCCTGACACATACTCCCACGCAGTGCCTCCTGAATTGACTCTGTAAATTAAATCATTGTCTCTTGTTGGATTCTGTACGGATGGAGTAACACCTGTTAATACTGTAGTTGTGCTTCCAATTGATCCAACACTTGCAGTCGATGTTGCTATACTATTTGCATTTTGGGTCACACCGGCCACGTATGCTTTTGTTAATGGTCTAAAGTTTGCCACAGGAGCCAATGTAGTAAGTAATCCTTGCACTGTTCCAGCACCTGTACCTGTCTTTGCTAATCCTGTGATATCTAAACTAAAATATAAATCTGCTTGTCTATCAACATATTGTTTAACTGCTTTTTCTGTAACCAATAAACTATTTGATGCATTTGTTGATACACCATTTGCATCTCCACCTAATGAAGCGTCTGTTGACACACCTGTTACTGTGATTGAAGAATCAGCAAATCCAAGGTTAGTAACTTCAAGTGTTGCAACATTAACAACACCAGAACCAGAACCACCTAACACAAGATCATCGTTTGATCTTGCCGCCCTTATTTCATTGTTGTCTACAATTATGCCATCATTAATAATTACTGACCCTGTGCCTGCGGCACCAAGTTGTAAGCTATCATTTGAATTGGTTGCTCTCAATTCATTTTGAACAATTGATATGCCACCTACTGTCAAAGTGTCACCTTCATAGTTTGCAACAATGGTTGCTTTAGCAGTGTCTGTGACTGAAGTTGCTGTAGCGGCTGATGTTGATGTTACTGCTTGAAATTTGTCATTGCCTTCGTTCCAATAAAACACTGCGGCATTGCCTGCTGTTCCACGTTGTATATAGATACCTGCATCTACATCTCCACCCGATGATGATCTGTTAAGTTCTAACAATGGATCTTCAATTGTCATGTTTGTAGTTTCAACTGATGTTGTTGTTCCTTTAACTTGTAAATTACCATTTACAATTACATCTGCAGTCGCACCATCGATGGTCATTGCAGTAGTATCAGAACCACCATCATTGATATTAAATTTTATATCACCATCTGACGTAGAATTTTTAATTGTAACATCTGATCCTGAAACAGAAATGTTGAAATCTGAATCAATTCCAACTGTCAACCCTGTATCATTTAGTACTCCAAGTGTACCTGACGTTGTATCATTTGCATCTGATCTTAAAAATGATTCACTTGAAATGCTGTCAAGTGCATCGGCATTTGTTGCTGTGCCATGTAGTTTATATCCAGTCGCTAAATTTATACCTAAACCTATTGCGGCAGATGAAAAGCCTGTTGGTGTTGATGCCGCTGTAAATGAGGTTGTAGAAGCAATACCAAATCTTGTTCCTTTATTGTATATGCCTGCAACCTTCTGTGTTGCCGCTACATTATCTGTGATTGAATCTTGTAAAAATCCTGCTTTGCCATCAACTGTAGAAAATATTGGACCAATCAAATCAAATGCAGATCCATCATACATGTAAAGTTGATCGTTAGTTGTATCGTTCCATAACATGCCAGTGGATAATCCTGTTGATGGTTCCGATGAAGAACTTTCAACACCAACATTTACCCAAGCATTTCCTGTGTAAACTTTCAATCTATCATTTGTTTTGTCCCACCAAAGTTCACCTTCTAGTGGTGATGTTGGTTCAGTTGCTGAACTTGAATTTTCTAGTAATTTGATTAAATTTTCATTGAATGGTTCTCCGTAAGATTGATAATTTCTTCCAATCAAACTTAACGAAGTAGTGTTGTCTAAAACACCATCATTGACGGTTGCGACTATTGTTCCATCTGTTTTGTTAATTGTGTATGCCATTGTACTCTATTTATCGCTCCTTAACTTTCCACGAAGTTGGTTAAAGACTGCACTCTCACTGTGTAGTCTATTTGTATCAATCTGTTTAATGATTTTTGCACAGGGTGGAATATAACATGTGTTAATAGTTTACCTTTTCCTGCTCCTGAAGACGAATATGAATATAATGCAAGTTCGTCAAAAACAAATGAATCTGTAAAAGTTGTGGTGTTATCAAATGCTGATTGCCCTGCTGGCTCACCATAATCTAATAAGCATGTACAGACTATATCTGAAAATACATTGCCTGAAGTGTGTCTGACTTCAATTTTGTTCCTAGTTGCATCCGAATTTGCCGCAGACAAATCATTAATTGACTTGAAATAAGTGTCGTTATATAAAGCGGCATTTGAACCAGAATTATTTGGTGTTAGATATGTAATTACACCGGTAGCATCAACTGACGTGCCACCATTTCCAAAGTGCATTTCTTCAATATACCCATCTGATCTGTTAGCAATACTTTTCGCAAGTGCTTCTGAAAAGTTCTCATAGTGTATTGCATTGCGTTTGTCTACAAAAACTTCTTCAGATTCTGGATCAAATATTTTGATATGCCCTTCAACCAGTACGCCTGACTGCTCGTCAATTGGTTTTTGATTCTGTTCTGTTTCGTTTGTCATTGTTTTAATGTGTCCATATATTTATTAAGGTAATTTTGTAGGGCTATTAAGCAAAAATACTGCTTCTGGTCCTGTTGCTCCTTGTAATCCTTTTCCATCTCCTGCTGAGTTAGTTCCTTGATCTACCCAAACACGTCCTGTCTTACGCACTATCTCAACTTTACGTCCACCAAGCGGTGCAGTTGTAAAAGTTATTGTAGCACTTGACCCTGTAAAAGTAAAGCCTGATGTTTGTTTTACACCACCTACAAAAACAGTAACATCTGAGCCATCTGCTTTAGGAATAAATGCAGTTGAGTCTGCATTAAACAATGCAAACACAGTTGTTGATCCATCTGCAATATGTGAACAAATTGTTGTTGTATCAGAATATCCTGGAATAGTTTGTGTGTTTCCTGCGTCAACTACCGCAGTGCCTGATGCATGGCTATCTACTGCACCAGTACCTAGTGTACCACGCATTATTTGTCCTAAACTGTTTTCACCAAGATCACGTGTAAAATAAGTGATTCTCTCTTTGTCAATAAACACAATGCCAGGTATGTTGTTTTCAGGATCTGGTGTTGGCAGTATTGATGCATCAGCAACAAATATTTCACTATCTGTTATTTTTAATGCTTTAGCCAGTGTGGTGTTGTTTGCATCAGCAATTCGTTTATAATGTGTTCTGTTGATCATGTCTTTGAATACCCTATACCCAATTGATTCTTGAGTGCGTAAAGTATCAATTGAGGTTACTAATATAACATCACTGTTAGAGTAACTGGATCTAGGAATAAAAATTTTGTTGTTCTTTATTGTGTAGTCAGTGTTTGCAATTTGAATTTGTCCGTTATATGTTACCCACAAATAATCAGTATTAGTTGGTGTTCTTGAAAGTGTATAGAATCCACCAACATTTGAATCAACTTGTGACACTGGAGTATCAAATCCTAGTTTGTAAACATACACAGTATTTCCCCCAGTTGAGCCTGATGCTGATAAAGTTACAGTTGTGCCTCCTACACTGACTGTGAAATTAGCCAAAGTGTTTCCGCTTACGTTTCCATATTGTGTATGACTGACTGCACCTGATTTAGCCGCAACATGTATAGTTGCAAATTCATAATTATTTTCAGTTGAATCATTTGCACTTTCTACCACTACTTGATAATATGCTCCATCAAATTCAGAAGAACCTAGTTCAAAAGTATCAAGTGTTACTGCTGAAGTATCTAATGATTGAGAACCAATAAATTCTACTCCAAAATTGTTTGTGGTTGATGTTGCATTGCCTAATTTACTTGCAATTCCAAATACATTGATAGATGTTGATGTTGAATTAACAATCTTCAATGCCAGTGTGCTACCTGAATGTGTTACTGAGTAAGTGTTCCTACTTGCAGATCCATCTGCCGGAAGAGCATTGTAAACATTAATTAATGGTGTTGTGCCATCAAAACCAATTGTGATTTGTGAACTTTCAACACTTGTACCATCACTGGTGGATACAAAAATTTCTGCACCTCTAAAGTCTGTAGTGCTCAATTCAAAAATTGTTGTAGCAGTCGCGCCATCTGAAGTATATGATTTTGTAAAAGACTCCTGATTAGAACTTAATGGCGATTCTGCAGACGTATCAGATGATAGTATTGCCATTCTATGTGCTTTCAATTTGCTATTATTGTCAGAGCCAGTTGCTGTAACAGTAACTACTCCTGAATTAATAGATGCATTGTAAGTTACAAAGTCCGTACTTCCTGTGGCATGAACAGTACCATAATTAACATGGCCTACTGAAGATCCATCTGTTGTTACAGTTAATTGATCAACTTGAACATTGCCTGCCGCATTGGTCACTGTAACAAAATATTGAACTGCGTTTATAGAACTAGAATTGAAAGTATCAATTGTCGTTCCAGTAGTTGATAAATTGTTATTTGTTATCAATGATTGATAAGTTCCAAGTGTTGCATCTTTTAAATTTGATCCTTTGAATATTTCAGTTCTAATACCTAATAGATCGTGATTTGTAAATGATGTGACCCTTATTTCATCATTTTCTGATCCAAGAGATGTAAGCACTAGATTATCACCTTCAATAGTGTATTCATGTCCAACCTTCACTACAATAGCAACACCGTCACCATCATTTGGTCTTGTGTTGAAGTACACTACGCCGGTCCCTGCGTTTGTGGTTTGATCAGCAGTAAAATTAGTTGTGTCTGCAAATTCATCTGATTGATCTGCTGTTATTCCAAATTCATTGTAATACCAATCAACATTGTACACTTGACGTTCACCATTTAGATAAACTTCAACATCTGAACTACTAGGAATACTTGCAGAATTAATTGTTGTTGGTACATTGAATGCATAGGTTGTACCATCTCCAGAATAATAAGCAGTGTCAGGTGGACTTAATCGTTGTCCATTTCTTTCAACAATTACTGTATTGTGTAATGGACCAAATTCTGCTGGAGTTTGTGATAAAGCAAACTCTAAAGTTGACCCATCTGCTTTAATTGTTTGTGTATTCACCTGTGAAAACGTTTGCTCGCCTGCATCACTATCAAACAGTGTAATCTGTATTGTTGAACCACTTGCTGGTGCTGTGTTAAGAGTGACGTCAGTAGAAGCACTGTCTGAGCCTTCAGAAAGTGTAGCAGTGGTTACTACACCATTTACAGTTACAAATGCTGTTTTGCTTAAATTAACTGTGCTGTCTGCAAGAGTAAATGGAATAGGCAAATTGAATACCGCAGTGTTGCCATCTCCTGTGAAATTTCTTCTAATTGAAATTTTTGATCCGCTAATACTGAAACTTTGAATTGTAATCAATCTTCCTGACGCAGGAGCAGAACTAAACACCACAGTATTATCTGCACCAATCGAATAATCAGATGAAGAATCATTTTTTACTCTTCTTCTTAAATTACCGTCAACCCAAACAAACACACCATCGACATCAGATGGCGTTTGCCCAATAGCAAACGATGTTGTTGAACCATCACCTATGTGACTATTAGTTCTCATTATTGGAGAACCTTGTGAAGGATTAGTAAACACTTTCATATCTAGAGTATCAAAAGTTGTGCCAGGCACTACTTCCTCTGGTGCAAAAGAACTATATTCATCAACAAATTGATTGCCTTCTGTAATTACATCACTTGGTCTTGTTCCTGCTAAACTGTTTGTAAATCCTACACCGTCAACATATTTGTCTAAGCCTAATTCATATGATGGAGTAGCAATACCCTCGTCATCTATTATTTGTGCATCATATGGCACAGCATCATATGGTGCTTTGTCATATGTTGCTTCTGTATCAAATTTTGGTCCAGTAACCTGTGTGCCTGGATATTCCAACCCTGACATCAGTTGTGAATATAAAACTGTGCTAGAGTCCTGTATTGCAGGCATGCCTGCACTTGTTGAGTAATATGCTTTGATGTAATCAACAGCACTCCACTCTTCTAAATATTCTGTGATATCATTTGTTGTAGTGCTATCAGCCAAAGTTACAGCATCTGTAAATTTGTCTCCTGTAGTAAACACCCTTAATACTTTATAGATTTGATTCTCAAATCTAATGTTGTTTTCAGTGTATTTTGTATTAGCCTTCCACTCAGTAATTGTATCGTTTTCTATTGTGTTGATGCCAGTTGTTCTGTTAAATTGTAAAGTGGCATTAAGTTGTCTTATTTTGTCATTGTCAATCACAGGGTAAACTTTTGCGGCTATGCCAGTTGAATCTTCTCTGCCTCCACCAGTTAGTGTTATGGTAGGTGTTGAGGTGTAGCCAGAACCTCCTGCTGTTACTGTAATTTTTGATATTGCTCCATTCGAAACAAAAGCAGTTGCCTTTGCTCCTGTTCCATTGCCTCCTGAAATTGTAACTATTGGCGCCTCAGTATAACCAGAACCACCATCGGCTACAATCACACTTGATAAACTTAATTTGTAATTGTCTTTATAAATTTTACTTGGGTTTAAAGTATATCTTGTATCATAGGCAGAATTGTTTACATCTGGTGCTTCAAACTTCTCATCAGTTGTATTCCAATATGCCGCATTGTCAAAGTCAGTGATATCAGAACCAAATGTATCTGTTTTAGCATAATTTACTCTGTACTGCCTCACTTTAGTATGGAAAGGTTTTGCCTCATCAATATAACTTAGAAGTGCTTCTTGTTGATCTGGTTTGTAAGTTGGATCAGTTGATAGATTTTTGAAATCATTCTCTACAGTCAAGAATGAAGTTTTTATTGCCCAGTCAACGTATAATTGTTCTGCAAGAATCTGTTGAACACTGAAAAACCAAAGTTTGTTCCATTCATTTTCAAGTTCATCAATATAGATGTCATCTATAATTCCTTCAAGTATGTTTCTTAATTCTGTGATAGGTTGTTGATCAAAGTTATTTTGATCAAATAAGTCACTTGCATATCCTAGTGCATTATCTTTATACGAGTATGCACTTTCAGATACAGCGATAGTGCCACTACCTAATCCAATTTCAGAATATTTTGCTGTGTCTGTTTTTATTAGCAATCTAAAATTCCCATCGAAAGATGCTGTAACTTTAACAATTTCTCCAACTGAAACATTTGAATCATTTGGAAGAACATCGCTTTCAGTTGCAACGGTGTAATTTATTAATGTGTCTTTACTGTAACCAGTTGCATACCAGTCTTGATACTTCCAATATTGAGTTGTATCAAAAGATTGCACCTTTGTTCTTAAAAAAGTGTTGTCATTTTGATAAGTGTATATTGACCAAAATCCATTAGACTCACTGTCAGTTTCTACTAACACATTTGTGCCTGTTGTCAAAGAAGGTGTGTTGAATTTATTCAGATATAAAAGTTCTGTATAAGATGCAACCTTTATGTTCCATTGTCCTGAATCCGCAGATGGTTCTGATTCTGCTAGATCAAATTTTCTCAAATCACGTGATGATACAATCTTGTGTTGTTTTAAAACAGCATTTATATTTTCTATAACCGCTGTCAACACTTTGGTTCTATCATTTATCATAGATTGCCCGTCTTCAACACCGTATCTTTGTGTGATAGATAAATTTGAATCAGGCACATTATTGTTTGCCTTATCTCTTCCTATTAGTGAATCTATTAATTTGTCCTTTAATATTTTGTTTGGTTTGGATTTCTCATCACCTTCTTTTACTATCAACCATTCATCGTGTTTTGGAAGTTGTTCTTCGATTGTTGACCATTCAACATGATGAACAATGTTAGTATCATCTAACAATGGACTTACGTTTCCGTAAGCCACAGCATTGTTGCTTACAAAGGCTGTAAAACCATATCCTTGAGCCAGAGGGTCTTCAATTAATTGCGCCACCTCTAATGCTGATATTCTCCTATCAGGAAGATTAGGCACAATAGTTGTGTTTTGTGCCCAGAAGTAAAATTTAGTTACTAACGTCTGTGCAGTTTTGCTAAAGAATGTTTTTGAAGAATAATATCTTGTGCTTCTGGCTACACCACTGATACCTTCTGCAGTTCCTTGTTCTGTGCCAGATAATTCATTATACCTTTCAGGTAGATAATCAGACTCAACCCATTCAAATACATCAACTGTTGATCCTGGAAATAGTTGTCCCCATTTATCCTTCCTATAATCATTTGTTCCTTGTTCGTACCATTGATAGATTAAGTTGGTTGTATCTAGCCAAAGTTCGCCTACGTGTTCTTGCCCCCAAGCACGGTTAACATCAGTGGTTGGTGCGTTCGCGACTTGTTTTTCTATTTCATCTGGCTCAGTGCCTGTCAATACAACATCTGTGTAAACTGCTGGATCATGGTCTGATATCTGTTTTAGTTCAGCATCAGCAGGCCCAGGCAATTTACCTTTGATTGGATCTATCCAGTCAACAAAGCCAACAGTTTTATTGTTGTTGACATCATACAAATAATTTTGCTGTATCAAATATGGATTGACTAAATCAACTTGCTCTGAAATAGTTTCCCAACCTTTAGTAGTTTCTAATCCTTTGTTGTATTCAATAATCAATCCGCTATTAGTTGCCTTAGTATCATCGAAAGGTGCTCCAACAAATACACCGCGTTTAAATATTCCTACTCCAGTTCCAAATTTGTCACCACTGTCTATTTCACTGCTTTCTACTTGTTGGTCTAATGCATAAAAGTCTCCATATTTGTCATATACTCTTACTGTACCTGCTTCTGATTGTTCATCAACAAATTTTGTTGTTCCAAAATCAAAGGTGGTTTCATTTAACACTGTTGAACCATCAGATTTAAACTTGTCAAAAGTTATTCTTTTGAATGCAGATGCATTTTTACTGCTTACAGCAATCAGTCCTGATTCAGCATTTATGTTAATAATGTGTCCAAATCTATTAAACATTGCAGGAGCATTAGAATCTATTGTTTGATTTTGTGTGTATCTAAAAATTTTAAACACTGTATTTGTTTTTGGTGCTTCTGTAAATGTTAAAGTTGTTGTTGATCCATCAACGTTGTATGCTCTGCCTGAACTAGATTGATCTGCAGAAGCCAAAATTGTATCAGCAGTTTCTGTATCACTATCTGCATTTGAACCACCCTGTGTACTCCATGTTGTTGTACTATCAGGTGCTGTTTCAAACACGCCAATTTGATCTTCGTTTGTTGGAGCAAAACTTAAAGTGTATTGAATGCTGGATCCATCTGCTGTGAATGATTCAGTTGATTGTTTGAAATGAAACACTCTACCAGTGTCAGGTCCAAGTGCAGGATTGTATCCTGGAGCACCAACTATAATGTCTGTAGCATCTGTATTCATAGCAACACTGTGTCCAAACTCTAGATCAACTTGTTTAGTTGTAGGTAATAATTTTGCTATCTGAACAAATTTTCCGTTGTCGTTTGCATAAACAAACACAGCGCCGACAGTGTTTGTAGAATCACTGCCAACAGTTGTATGGAACGGTGCACCAACGGCAAAAATATTCCCTGTCAAGTCAGTTGCAACACTTGTGCCAAATTTATCACCAGCATCACATTCAGAGTCAATAATAGAGCCGTAAAAATCATAAAGTTGTGTAGTTGAATTGTATTCATAAACTTCTACTCTACCTTTGTTTGAGTCTCCACCTGGTACGCCAAATACAGCATAATTTCCATTGCCTGACATAGCAACTGATGAACCAAAGTTTTCATTTGTCGCAGAAGGGTTACCTGTAACTGTTTGTATAGATCCCCACACACCTGCTGAATCTTTGTTGAATATTTCTGCATATCCCTCTCCACTCACTGTAGTTTCTGCTGAAGCAACGAATCCAACTATTTCTGTTGATCCATCTGTGCTTGTACCTGTGATTTGATAGTCTTGTGCAATTATTGTATCAGTTTCAATTGCTAACACAAACGTTGTGCTGTTCCAAGATTTGACTGTGCCTGAACCAACCAATGAACTTGATGCATTGTAAATTTGAACGGTGTTGTTAACTTTAAAATTTAATGTAGAACTGAAGTCACCACCATCAAGTGTAACCACTTTGACAAAGCCAGAAGCAAATGGTGCTGATACAACCAGTCTGTCTTCTGTGTTATGTGCCAATGCCATAGCATGTCCAAATCTATCAAACTCAGTCTTTTTAGTTGCACTTGAACTTTCAGTTGCAGATGCTGACTCTTTTATAGTCATAGCAATATTATTTTCTATTGCAGTTACAGTATATTTGATGCTAGAAGCCGTGATAATTCTATCTCCAACAGCAAGTTCTTCAGTGAACAGTGTATTGTTACCTGTTACAGAGGTGCTACCTGATGCAAATGTAAATGTACCTGTAAGGTTAGTAGATGCATTACTAACATGTGATGGATTGAGAGTAAAAGTTTGAGTAAATGCTCCGTAATCTGGTCTTGTTTCTAAGTGTACTTTACCACCTTGATCGCCAGGAGCAGATACAAACACGTTCAGTCCGTTGTTAGTTGTTGCAATAGCATGTCCGTATTCGCTGTAAGGCAATCTATTAATATCATATTGCTTGTATTTTTCAGCATAAGGATAAGTGTTTTGATAATTTACCCAACGTTTGGTGTAATCAGTTTCATAATTGTTTGTTACTGAGACAATATCATTTTTGCGCCAACCTCTCAAAGGAGCCGCAGTGTTGATATCAGCAGTAGTGTTCAGTTTGACACTTGTTAATTTAAACAAGTTACCAGATTTGACCATTGATGATCCATCATTTTCTGGCAATGGGTTAAGCAAGGACACTGAAAATTCATTTGGTTGATCAACTGTGCTGTCCATTTCTGCAAAATCAGGAAGTTGATATATTCCATCTATAGCGGCATCAACATCTCTAATCAAAATTAGATCATCTTTTGCTAAAGCATGTGGTTTATCTGTTGTAATTCTCACCTGATCCTTGCCTAAAAGTGTAGATCCATCAGATTCAAACTTATCAAATCTTAAAATTTTTAATGCAGTCTCAGTTACTCTATACAAGTTCCAAGTTTGTGTTGGATCTTTTGCTACCCATATTGTGTCACCTATTGTAAAACTATTTGGATCAACTTCAGTCAGTAAATTGTCCATATCAAGTCTTGTGAAATTAGCAAACTCAGAATTAATTGGTCCTGCGTTTTTAAATTTGAACACGCTCAAATGACTTTGATATCCATTATGCTTATTATGATCATATGTCACAAAAGGAGATCCATCATAATTTTCAGGAACTATTCTAAGACTGTTTTTGTTAATGCTAATGTTTGCATCATCTTCATTGGAAGAACTTGAACCTTCAAATAATTCTATCAATTGTGGATTTTCACTAAACTTGTTTCCATCTAGACCAAATTCAATATCTTGTTGTGTGCGTCTGCCACCGTATGCTCCTGTTCTAAACGCCCATTCTTCAAACACATTGTATTGATTTGTATCACTTGATCTAAATTGTGCATTTAGTAATTTTCTAATGCTGTTGATTGATCCTTTTTCTCTAATAAATCCTTGATAGAATTTATACTGTGAATTTTCATCCATGCCTAAGTCTTCAAGATACTGTCTTGGTTGATAACCTATGATGTGTCTAGCCAGTGTTTGCTGTGATTCATCAAAGTTATCTGTATCTAGATTGTAAAAATCTTCAAACTGTGCTGAACGATAATCAAAGTTTGGAAGCAATTGGCTTTTTGGCGCTTCTCTTTTGATGGAAAAGTTTGTGTTTTCAAATGTTTCTGTACCTGCATGTCTTTTGTTGGCCACATAAAAGTTTGCTTGATATTTCACAACATCACCTACATTATAATCTTTGAATGCTACCCAATCTTCAATCTTGGCTTCGTCAAAAACAAATCCAGGGGCAAATAAATCACCATTCCAGTCAGCAGTTTTGAATCCTGTAAGTTTCAAACGTTCTTGCCTAAAACCTAAAGCAGGATCATATATTACGTCTGAGAACACTGTGTTGTTGTCAAATAATACTACATGTTCTTTTTGTACCACATTAAATTTTGTAAAGTATATTCCATCTTCAGTTGGTTTGGTTGTGAGTGTGGTAGTGTTGCCTTGTCTATTCATGTTGATATCTTGAAGAGAAATTGTAACACCTTCTTGTTGTGAAACAAGATATCCTTCATATGGATTGATTAGTGTATCAACAACTCCCTTGGTGTTTTCATATGTGATTGATTGTGATGCAGGAGATACTGCAATCACTGTGCCAATTGCCCAGTTTTGTGTGGACCAGAATAAAAATTCTTTGATTGCTAGACTCCAATCTGTGTTTGTGTTTAGATCTCTTGAATAACCATCGAATACAAATCCTTGTCTCTTAAGGTAATCTTCATAACCTTGTAAGAAGTTAGCAACCTCTTGTTTTGTTCTATATTCTGTACCATATGGAACTATTGTAACATTAGATTTGAAGTCATTAAATTTAGCAACTTGAACACCGCCTTGTAATGGTAAAGCAGAACCAATTTCTGTAATATTATTTTCATCAAATGTATCACCAGCAGTAAATGATGTGTTGACTCTGTAAAAAGTATTGCCATTTTTAATAATACTTCCTGCAACATAGAAGCCACCTATCTGCCATTCTACAAATTCTTCTGTAGTTTGTCCTACTGCAATATTAGAAGCAACCTGTGTCTTGATTGGTTCATATATTTTAAAGGATCTCACAGTTGGATCGTATCCTATAACCTTGTAACCAAGTGCAGTCTTTTGAATTATTACACCTGAATATGACGCAGTCTGTATTGGTGTGCTTTTGTGTAAAAATATTTTGTAATTTTCTTCTGGAATAAACACTCTGTTAGATGTGGAACCTGGTGATACTGCATCTGCGATTGCTTTCAAGTTTGTTTTATCACTAAATCCTCCAAGTTTATATCCTAAGTTTAATTTAAGTCCGCGTACAGGATCAGTAAAGTTTGTTTTAATATCTAAATTTTGTCCTTTGAGATATTCTACAATCAATGGATGATATCCAGTTGCATGATATTCTTGTGTTTGACCAATGCTGTCTATAAAAGTTCCTGCATGAAATACTAAATCTTTTGGTTCAACCGCTGTACCTGTAGTTGAGTAAACATATTGTCCGGTTGGATTTGTAAATATTCTAGCAGTGTCCCATAAAACACCAAAGTATCTTGCAGGTGATGTCAACGCATTTATGATCTGTAAAGCAAATGGCCAATCTGATGAACGTCTCCAGGCAGTTTCTGCCGGCGCTCCATCACCTGCTTTGAATTCAGCACCCATTTCAGTAGTGTCTGCAATTATTCTATCAACTAAAACATCGTTTGGTGGTAATAAATTACCTTCCGCATCTACTGGAATATAATCGCTGAGTCCTGTTCTTTGATATCTTGTGTCTGTACCTTTTCTATCTCCATCATGTATGTGTCCTATTTCAAGATCAGTCCAAAGTATGTCATTTCCTTTTGTATAAGGAGCGGCACCATATCTTGATTCCCACCATGTTGGCTTTTCAGTGAAACCCAACATTTCCCATGGATGAGTATGTGGACGATCTGTATCATACATGTCTTTGTAAATGCCACGCCAGTAACCTTTTAGAAGTGAGTCTGTTTTTCTATTCTTTACTCTGCTGTAGTTCCAAGTAAATGAATCTTCTACATCTAAAAAATTGTGTGATGTGTAATCAATCTGGTTGTCTCCTGTCCAATCTAAAAATAATTTATTTTCTATTTCAGACCATTCTGTTTTGTTCCATGGTGAAGATCTAAAATCTCCTGGACGTTGGTACAAGTTGTGTAAATTTTTTTCATCATATGTTACTTTAATGTTGTTGTAAATTCTTTTTTCAAGTTCTAGGATCAAGTCATCTCTAATATCCCCATATGCCTTCATCAACGATCCGTCATGCCCTTGTATTACTGTGACTTCAGTAGAGTCATTAAATTGATTACGGTATGTGCTGTCTACAAATTTTGTAGGTGCATAAGCAGGATGTAATCCTAGTTTGGTAGGAGTTGGTGGAATATGACTACCATCTGTATCTGCATACTCACGAATCTCAATTTTGTCTCCTATTGTTAATGTAAAATCTTCAGTGAAAGTGATAGTTGAACTATCGGTACTGAAAGTATAGTCAGTGCCGTGTATTGCTTGAACATCATTTACCCAAATGTAAACTGCCTTATCACTCAACTTTGTTTTACCAAACACTGCACTTATGCCGTATGTTTTGTTTGTGTTATCAGTTACTGTATAAGATATTTTGTTAAAGTTTTCACTCCAACCAATCATGTCTGAATGATAGAATGCAAATTCTTCAGATTTGTTTGCACTTGTAAGTTTTATTATTGCATCGACTTTATCTCTAATTGTTCCATCTGGAGAAAGATCAATATTTTTTATAAATGAATTTTTAAATTTTGCATATTCTTTGCCAACATATTTTGTTGCACTATAAAAATTTGCACTTGGATGTGTCAATAAAAATGTTGCGAGTGGAATAGATCCTGCGTGTTGCATAATCCTTCTACCATGTGATTTTGTATCTACTACATCTTTCAAGTTGTTTGACCCAGGCTGTGATCCAGTGAAGTCTGCGATATCTTCTGTGACACTCAAAACGTGATTGTTGATTTCACCTAATGTTAAACTTTCAACTGAACTGTTTAGTCCATTTCTCTCTAGGTTATCAGGGATTTCATAAAATCCATTTGTATTTTTAGTGTCAAATGGAGCATACAATTCAATTACAATTTTATCACCTATTGTTTTACTCTTAACGAATTCAATGTATTGATCTTGGCCTTTTGTCACTACAGAATAGTCTGTTGTCAATGTAGACTTCTTGTTGTTAACAAATACATCAACTTCTAAACCAGACACACTTGCCACGTTGTTTAAGCATTTAATTTTGAAAACTTTCAATTCATCTTTAACCAAAATTACATCTATAATTCTTTGCTTTGATAATAGTTTTTGCTTTGTCCAACCATTTCTCAAAATCGTTGAGACCGTGTTGTTTACTGTGCTGTCTACACCAACTTCTACGTCAATTACATTTTGTTTGTAATATGCAGATGCAGTTTTGATAGTATTTTTTTGTGCATTACTTTCGTCCAAATAATTTATTTCTTTTGTGCTTAACGTGTTGTTGAATACAATATCTGCAACCGTGCCAAAATTTTCATATTTTATTTTTATTCCGTATTCTGTATCTTGTGTACCTGTAGTTGATTGTGCTACTTCAAAAAGTGTATTTCCTAAAAATGAAGATGCTGGGTAAGTTGTGTTGTCTGTTAAAGCAGTGCCTGAACTGTTATATAAATCAAATAATGGAGCCTGTTGCACTTTAGTTTTTTGTTGTGCTTCTACCCATGATTCGCCATCATATCTATATGTTTTTCCTTTATTGTTGTTTCCTTCCAGCACAACCACAGTGTTGCCTTCTGATGGTTGTTCTTCTAATTTCAGATCAAGATATAAAACAGTCGTGCTATCAACACTAATAAAATCAACAACAAAGATGTTGCTTTTAACATCTGAATCTGTATCTTTTGGAAATATAACTCTATCACCTTTTTGTAACTCAACGCCATCTACAAAGTGTCCAAGTTGTCCATTTACAAAACTGAATGCATCTGACGTGGTTGTGTCAATAGCACGAACAGGTTTAAGTCCAACATTACCATGATTGTATAATTGAATATTGCCTTCGAATTGTATTATTGGCCTTTTTGCTCTTTGTGTCTGATTGAGACTTACTGTGTGTCCATTATAGGTTGCAGTGTTTGTAAGCACAGATGAATGAAACCATCTGTTAGATCTTGACCATGCGTTAAAGTCCTTTGAATTTCTATTGATAGTAAAATAATCTTTTTTCACAGGAACATCAGTGCCTGCGTCCCAGTTGTTTTCATCAAAGTTTTCTACGCCATCTTCATCCCACACTACTGTTTGACTTGACTCAGCAAATTCTTCTGGTACAACCATTCTGCTTATGTCCATTAAAACTATTTCATTACCTACTCCTTCAACGTAGTATTCTTTATTTTTATAAACAGCAGGAATCGACCCTGCAAATTTTATTTTCAATCCATTTTCAAACACCACTGAATCTGGAGTGGTGTAAGTTTTCTTTCCTAATATTTCAGTAGTGATATCAACTGTGGTAAATCCATCTTCAAGATCTTCTATTAATATGTTGCCTTGCATACCAGTATGGTTTCCACATGCGTAAAATAATATGTCAGGTAGTTCACTGCTTACATCAGATTTTGGAACAGTGAAAGTGACTGTGCCTTGCATTGCTCCATTGTTGTCTACGTGTTCTGAGTCATATTGTTTTGTTGCACCTGTTATTTTTTCTGTTTTTATGTAAAACGGATGTCCAAGTGCTTCAACTTCAAATTTGTAGGTGTTGCCCCTATATAGAGTAAGTGTTGGATTATCACCAGTGTATCCGCTAAAATTATATGCTCCAGCGGCATTATTTTTTACTTTGATTGTACTTACACTGCCTGGCTTTGTAATATCTACAGATACAACACTTGGTCCTTCTGGCACCCAATAATACTCTCTATAATTTACTAATGGATCAATATCAACAGGAGGTGCCCAAGAATGTGATTGTTGATTGAACAATCTATCATGGTTTGCTTTATTTCCTCCTAAAAAATCAATTTGATTAATTAGGTCATTGTAAGTGCCAAAGTAATCAACTGTGCCATCTGGCTTTACAAAGTTAACACTTGGCTCTAATTGATAATTTTGTCTGTCTGCATCTGATTCTGTAAAGTAAGTGTCGGTTGCTTTGAAACTTGGACCTTTTTTAGATCCTATGAAGCCGCTTATTTTTTCTAGTTCACCTTTCTGTGTCCACTGATCTAATGTTGCATTGAGGAATTTTTTGTTGCGTTCTGTTTGAAATACTTCAGGCAACAACGTTGTGGTTGTTCTACTAACCGTTGCCATTTATTAATACCCCGATGAGCCAGATGAACTTGAAGACCCAGATGAACTTGATGAACCTGAACTTGATGAACTTGTAGTTGTAGTTGTTGTGGTTGTAGTTGATGTACTACCTCCAGTGGTCGCAGACACTACATCAGCAGTTGTGGTTGAACTTGTTATGATGTTTCCACTTGCTTTGATGTTGCCTTGTGAAATACTTGGTATTATTTCTACATTGTCTACAGTGGCTCCACTTATGAATATTTCATCTGAGTTGGATTCAATTTGAAATAATGATCCAAAAGATGCATCTTGTTTGTTTGGCACAATCACTATTGAACTAATTTTAGGCGCCAATGCATTGTGAATGTAAGTTGAAAGTTCTGTATAATAGAATGAATCACCAAAGTTCCAATTTTCTAATGAAAAGTAAGTGTTGATTGCATCAATCACTGATGTCTTGATATCATTGTCAGTCAAAGTAAGATCAGCATTCTTTATTACCTTAAAGGTTGCTTGTAGATTGTTATCAGCATTCGGACCAAACAACAATTTGTATTTTACTGGTCGATAGACTATTTCGTCTGAAACATTTCTTAGATCACTTAAGGTTGGATCATATGCAGTTCTTAAAGCACCTGTTGATGGTTCTGTTGGAGCAGACCCAATCTGTCCATTTTGTATCCATTGTCTATATTCAGTGTCATAAGCAGATGTTAATATGTGTAAGTCAATTAAGTTACTCACACTAGGATCTATTCTCCTATCATATCTTGCCGCATGTTCATAGTTGTAGTTGAGATTATCTCTGCCAGGTAATGCTTTGTATGTGTCGCTGACATCTACCAAAGCACCAGTGCTGGAATTATATTGTTGTATTGTGCCAGCATTGAAAAAGTGAAACAGTTGTCCATTTGAATATTGTGAAAGATCTACTCCAGATCCACCACTTGCTAATACAAAGTCTGTGCTAGATACAACATCAAAATAATCACTTGCTTTTGACGTATCTTTTTTGAAATATACAAATTTTGAACTTGCATTTTTGTTTGGATCAACCACAGTAACAAATAGGTCAGGATTATCAACCACTCCATCATCATCTGTATCATTAAACGACACAGCAACCTCTCTAGTGTCATTGAATCCTGTGCTTAGAACTCTATTGCCAATTATTGCAAATGCATAATCTTCTGCTAATTGCACAGTCGAATCTGGCATTGTGTTAAATCTTAAAACTTTAATTTGATCTCTTACAACCTTACCAGTCGCCGCATCAAATATTTTTTGATCCTCATCATAGAAGAATCTGTTTTTTGATGCTGATCTAAACACATATGAAGTGTTTCTATATTTTATTGTGTAAACTTTTGATGTTGCTGTAAATTGTAATATCCAACTTGCATCTCTATTGTTATCTGTTTGACTACCTTGAAATCCTAAATCAAAACCTGCATCAACTTCTAGATTATCAGAATCAATATACTGCCAAGCACCTGTGTCTTGGTTGTATGTAAGTCCAAAATTGCTAAAGTTTTTAATAGCATCAATCATTGTTGTTTCAACTGAAGTAGGCAAGTTTGTTGCGTATGCTGGAATAACTTCAGTTATAATTGCATTGCTTGGCACTTTGTCAGCAAGTGTTATAGGACCTGTACCGTCAGTAAAATCACCTTTGCCATAGTTTGACCCATCCAATTTGACTGCTACAACTTTGGTCCAAATTACTGCTTGTGATCCACTGTGTCCAACTGCTCCTGCCATAAGTGTTCCATTTGCCATGAAGTGTTGTCCGCTTGGTGGGACAAATTTGATTAATGCTCCAGGCTTAACATATTTCAAGTTGCTTGTTGTAAAATCACCAACTGCTAAAGGTCCAGTTTCTTGGAAGTATCCAGTGTAAGTGTTTGTTGCTTCAGAACTTAGATTCCAAGTAAAGTTTGTTCCTGTGTTTTGTCTTGTGTATGAATCATAATAAAAATCTCTTACTCCTGTAGATTTAAGAAGAGGAGTAATTGTGTTTGCAATAATTCCAGTGATTTCACTATTAGAACTGAAAGAAAAACTTGTGGTCGGTGTAGTGCTTTCTTTGTAAACCACTCCTTCATCTGCAAAAATATTTGTTGAAGAATATGCACCTGTAGGATCAATCAAATCATAATATCTTGAAATACCTGATGCTGTTCTGTTTACTGATTTTGTTTTTGCAATGCCTTGAAACTGTGTTAAAGGAACAATCTGATAATCTTCAGCGGTTGTCATTCTATTGCTTGAATAGTATGACTGTGGTGCCTTTGTTTTGATATCGCTATTACTTTCAGTTGCAACACCGTTGTCAACTGAAGTCTGTAAATCCATTGTAACTGTTAATGTGTTTACTTGTCCTTTATTGTTGATGTAGTCGAATGAAGCAGTTACACCACGCATGTCTCTTGGGCGTATTGTGTATGTTGCATTTATCGAACTTCTATAATAAGTCCTGAAGGCTCCATTTGGATTTTCACCAAATACGCCATCTGCAAAAACTAAATCTATAGCATCATTGGCTCTTGTGTTTACACTAAACAATTTCCTAATTGATTGTGATAGAGAATTATAAATTACATTGTTGCCAGACACTGCAGGAACTTTCGTCCATGCATTATCTAGTGTGCCATTCTCAGTCAAATCATATAGCCAAACATCTGAATTGTTTACGTTGCTTTTATCAACAGATACAATGGTGTTAGGTGAAGGATCTGTGACAGTAAATTCAGAAAATCCAAGTTCTCCTTGTTTAAATAACATAAAGAAACCTGTGTTTTCAGAAGCATTACCTTTGCCATCTGCTCTATATAAAAATCCTAATCTATTTCCTGGAATTGGTGATTCTTCGTAAATGTAATTTTGATTTCTAAATGTAGCACTGCATATTTCAAATGGCATTGGTTGTGAATTGATGTTTCTGTTAAATTTTAAAATTGGCACATCAGCATTTGTTGTGGCAAATTTGTATTGATGTGTTAGGATTCCACCAATTGTGTCTTTAATTGCTGGTGATCCAAATTTTTGTGTGCCACTAAGAGCGGCATTCATGACAGCGATAAATTGTTCTAAGAAATTTGAATTAGTCGGATCGTTCCATGTAATAATGGAATTTGATAGATCAACTCCTGCAGAATCTTGCACAGATTCTGTTGTACTGATACTTGTAATTTTTATAAGTCCTGATCCAGCCTGATTACGTTTTGGCACATAACTTAATAGTCTTGCCAGTCTTAAAATTGAATCTCTTCGTTCTGCTGTGTCTATGAAGTTTTCTCTTGCATTGAGATCAGTTCTGAATGATAAATTTTGTCCAAGATATGCAATTAAATCAATAAGTGCAATATACTCGGAGGATTCAATGTAATCATTAAAGTCTTCTGGATAATTGTTTTGTAGATACTGTATCATAGTTCTACGGATAGTATCAAAATCATATGATAGGAAATCACTTTGCTGGAAAGATCTATAGATCTTTTGCCAGTCTTGTGATATTAATAAACTGTTCTGTCTATCTGTTGTGGCCATTTGTGCGTATATTTATTTTAGAAATAATGTGCGTACTTATTAGTATGCTGATGATCCAGCACTTGCTTGTGACCCTGTGCTGACTGGCTGTGAAGTAACCGCTAGGCCATTATCTTGGTTGAAGGATAGTAACAGCGATTCGTTAATATTGTATGGAATGTAAAGAATTTCAAGTGATAAATTTAATCCATACTCTGCTTGATCAATTGCAAGTGTTTCAAGTGCCCATCTTGGGTCTTGGTCTACAATTCCAATCACATCTTCTTCAATTATTTTGCTTATTTCTGGCGTAAAAGGTTCAAACAAAGTATCATGTATAATAGTGCCATAATCAGGATTTTCTAATTTTTCACCTTTTTTGATATAAAAAGCATTCAATAAGTCTGTTCTTGCAAGTTCATAATCATACAAGGTATTAGAATCAAAATCTCTATTGACTGTTGAAAACCCAACATAGGTTTTAAGTTGATTCACATTGATACTGACTGTATCTGATGTTGTAGTTTTTGTTAGTTTTACTTTTGCCATGTTATCCTGCGTTTACGTTTCCTGATCCATTTGCGTGTGGATGAGCACAATCTGCCAAATCACCCTCACGGATCACAAATTTTCCGCCTGCTTTCACTGTGCTTGAACTTTCATTTGTACTGTTAGGAGCCGCGTGTATGCCTATGCCGTGTCCTGCATGTGGACCATCACCTTTTACGTTGATGTCTACGCCATTAACTTTTACATTACTAACTTGTCCGTTGTCTAAAACACCTCCTTGTATGTCGCTTACTCCTATTTTTGTGATTGCTGGCATGTTGTATTTAAGTCCTTGTACTCAGGTCGTTTCCTGCTTTTTCATCATTGATTGGTTCTAGATATTCTCTGTCTGTGCGATCTGGATTTACAAAAGATCTTGCCTTGTCTTCGTGTAGTGGCCATTCTTCATGCACAGGCACTCTTTTCATTATGGATTCAAGTTGTAGTGTCTTACCTTGTGCAGTCACTGACCTTGCATCTTTTTTATAAGGAAACACAAATTGTGTGTCAGTGTCTTGCATTTTGTGAGTCATCATTGCAGTGATTGAGGCTTGTTCGGCAGTTGCACTTGCGTCAGCAGTGGTTATAGATACAGTTCCAGAATTTAAATTGATTGTGCCACCATCAATGTCTGTGCCTGCGTTAGACACTTGCAATTTTGCTGTACTTTTTAATGAGGTATCTTCTACACTGTCAATATTAACTTTGCCTGATGTTTTTAAATTGAAATTACCTTTTACTGAATCGCCATCAGTTACTGCTTGTAAATTTATGTTAGAAGTAAGTCCATCATCTTTGTTTGAAGAATTGCCTGCAAGTATGTCAATGTCTCCAGTTGCATGTATGCGTACATCCTTCCTTGGACGAACAACATTATCAACTGTTTCAGCAATCTGCGATGCCCTTAGATCAACATTACCTAAAACTGATTCCATTGCAAAATCATTCTGTACTTCAATTTTACCTTCTCCCCCAACCTTCATGTGCATTTCAGCGGCTGATTCAAATCTAATTGCACCTGTGCTAACAGAGTCTAATTGCTTGTCATGGAAACTATTTGCTTCAGCAGATTTAGTTCCTTGTGCTTTCATGTTGATGTTTCTGCCTGCTTCAACATTCACATCTCTGTCTGCTTTAAAATTAAAATCTTGTTTGGTATGCACACTAACAGAATCTTCCGCAAACACATCAATCTTGCCGTCTCGAGTAAACTCCATCCATGTGTTGCCTGACGCAGATCCGATGTATATTACACCTTCAGTGTCATGCATCAACAGTTGATGCCCAGTTCTTGTTCTCAATCTTATAAGTTCATTGTTTTTGTTTCCAACTATTTCGTTATTAATGTTTTGTTGAGGAGTGCCATCATCCATAACAAATGTATGTCCACCTTGCCTTGAATTTGCTCTCTTTATTACCCTACCATCTTTGTCTTGAATTACACCATGAAAGTTTCCAACTTTTGGATCTTTTGATATTTGTCCTGTAAAGTCGATTGGGCCAGGTGTTGATATGCCAAATACTTGTGATGGTGATTCACGTCTTGCAGAAGATGATGTATTACCACGAATATTGTCATTGGCAAGTCCTTGTGATATCAGTGTGTCGACAAATGGGTGAACAGGCTTCCTTGTGGTGTCAGGTGTAGTAATTTCATTTGCCTTGTTGTATTCTGTGACTGGCGTGTTTGCAATTTTTTGCTGTAACAATTCAGGATCATAATCATCACTGTCCTCGTCAATGCTTTTTAATCGACTAGATGGATTGCCAGGAATCATGTTGTTCATGTAAAGATCAATAGGATATCCTATCACATAACCACGACTGAGATCTCCTTCTTCAAACATTACAGCACATTTAGTACCTATGTCTGGTGGTGGCATCCACATGCCATATGATTTTTGTGATTTACTCCAATCATTAGTGCCTGGGGTAGCAAATTCAGATGGAGTAACTCCATAAAATGGTGTGAGATATCTTACTGTTATCCATGTATCAGGATTGTTTTGGTCTCCATCAAATGCATTTACAAACACTCGTATTCGACCCATTCGCTCATTATCAGCAGTGGCTTTAACAGTTGCAATGTAAAGAGCATGACTGGCTACCCTATCACCTCCACTGACAAAACTTTGTTGTGGTTTGCTTGTAAATTTTTCAGTTGCCATGTCTAACTTCGTCCTATTATTTTATTATCGGCAGTTACATTCGTCGCAGTTTTTGGACCTACATAATTTGCACTATCAGGATTATTCCTGCCAGAGCCGCCTGCGCCGGCTGAAACAAATGCACCTGCTATTTTGTTAAACACACTGTTAGACTGCCCATTTGTTTTATCGTTATCCTGATTAAGCAAAGAATTTACTTTTTCATTTGATTCGCTTTTGGCACCTTTGTCACCGTCCATTTTTGATTCTGTATTTTTTTGAGTTTCTGTTGATGATCCTGTTTTCATTTCTCCGTCTGCTGGCTCTGATGTTTCTCCTGCATTAGCATCCGTTTCAACATTTTCTGCTTCTTGATGTCTTAATCTTACCATGGTTAATCTTTGCGTGAATCTGCCTTCTTCAAAACTGCTGTCTATTTGTACCAATTGAAAGATACCACCAAAAAAAGACGTGCTGTATTTCCCTTGTCCTTCTAAATCAAATCTTCCAGTCTCATCATCAATATCCACTGGCGTCTTAAAGTTAACTTTGATATACACCATGCCTTCGTTCATGTTGATTGAATTATCAGACAAAGTGTAACTGTTGGTAACGTCTATTGGAACTGTTTCGACACTAAAATCTTCCTGAGCCAAGTAGAATGGATCACCAAGAATTGTAAGTTCAAGATTAATTAAATCAGCAGTTGGATTCGATAATTGTTCTTTAATAATATTAGAAGTTCGATAGCCTGTGGCATCTCCTCGTTCTGCACCCTGCGTTGATCCTCTATCGTCCACATCAGAAGGTTTTGATTGCACCGGCACTAATCCTTTGTCTAATGCTTTGTCACCTTCTTCACTTTGTCCGTAATTCTGTGTGATTACATCACCTTTTGCAATTCTCTTGTCATCACCACCAGGTGAATCATCTTTAAGTGCGGCAGTGGCGGCAAAAAATGCAAAGTCATATTGTAAATCAAAATCAAGTATGTCTTGGTTTTGCCCAGTATAAATGTAATTGTATTCTCTTGCAATCTTTTTGACGTTGTATTTTACTCCACCTACAGTGTCCGGAAATGCTTTAAATTGATCAACGTAATATGGTCTTATGTTGTAAGAATGAAATCCAACATCTGACATTTCTATAGGCAAAATTTTATAATCAATTTTATACCATGGCACTTCTCCATTTGCATTTACATCTATGCCCATTACTTTATCAGTGGCAGTTTGCCTCAAAATATAATCACTAGAATCAATAATAGCCTGTATAATTGAAAGCACTGACGTGCCTCTGTTGAAATGATATACTCTTTCTGAAAAATTATCTTGAAATTTAATTTTGCCTTGCTCTACGTCTGCTATGTTCAATTTACCTTCTTCAGTTAATTCTTCAATAACTTTAGTTGCTGATTGTGAGAATTTATCATGGTTAATTGTAGCACCCCACATTATATAGGCTTGTGGATTTGCATACCCTGGATTGTATAATATTTCCAATTTAGTGCCTTTTACTAATTCATTTGCTATTTCACTCTGAAACCCAGGTGCACCAACAATTCTAATGCCATACTGAGTATCAGTTTTGCCATCTAATATTTGTTGTTGTTTATTGATTTGAGTCTGCAAATCAAATAGCAGTGCTCCAACAGTTGCACCTTTCAAGTTGACTGGCTGTGTAATTTTGTTTGTGGTGTCTTCAAGCACAATAGCATTGTATGGCACTGCTTGAAATTCGTAATCAGTTCCGCCACCAGTAACATTAAAACTACAATTGACAATTTTAATAGGAAAGAATTTTTTGGTTCCGTAATTTGTGTTTGGCTTGCCATCATCTGTGTATCCATGGAATCTCAAAGTAAGCAAATATATTCCACGCAGATAGTTTGAATGTCCGGCAGCCACTGCCGCATCATGTAAATCAGTTAGCAGATTTGTTCCAAATGGTTCAAACACAGTAAACGTAATATTGTGAACATTACTAACAATGGTTTTTGAGTTGAGTCCAACCACACTGCTTAAATTCATTGCACGAATATGACTGTTTAATTCTGATCCTGGAGCATTTCCTGTTTTACCCAATCCACTTGATCTTATAACAACATTTTTATCTGACAAAGCATCATACTGCCCTGAGTTATATTCATCTGTGGTTATGCTAGACAAACTGAAGTCATAAGTGTATGGTTCAATGTCATACAACTCATTTTGTCCAGTTTGAGAATCATCAATTTTATTAACAGTTTTTGCTGACTTTTTGGCAGAGGGTTCTGCACCTGCTCCTTCAACTGCATCACTTTCCCCCGCAGTGCTAACTTTGGTGTCTGTGTTTGAGGCATATCCTACAGCACCTGGTGGTGGCGCATTGTTAATTGGTCCTGTGTTGCCTACAGTAGGAGCACGAGCATTTACATTTGTTGAAACAGCATTGGCGGTCGCAACCCCCATCCCTGCCATTGATGTATCACCTTTGTATTGTTTTGCCTGAATCGTGGCCAAGTCTGCTGACGTGTTTTTTGCATTAACCACAGTTTTTTCTATTGGAGCAACCTGTGAAACATTTTGCCCGATAAAATTGTTGCCTTTGTAATTAGCAGTACTCATGTTAGGCATAATCCTTGTTTGTTTTTCTTCCAACACCACTGTGTTTTGTTTGAGTGCATTGGCAATGTTTGTTTCTTTTGCTCTAATTTGATCCTCATAAAAACTTTGTGTTTTTTGATCCAATTTACTGAACACGCCTTTTTGGACCATTTTTGTTTTGTTGTTTTCAAGTTTTATTAATTCATCTATTTGAGGTTTAATAGTTGGACTGTTTACAATTTTTTCATCCAGTCTAATCACCTGTTGATTTTCACCAACAAAGTTAGTGCCAGTGTATCCTGATTGGCTCATGTTGGGGAAACTTTTTATATCTTTGATTTGTGTAAGTGTGAGATCTTTATCTGTACTGCTATTGCTAGGAAAAGCATATTCATATGTTTTGTATTCTTTTGAAGTGTTGTCTACTTTGATTCCAAGATCTTCTAATGTAGTAAGTTCATCATTGCCAGTGTAGTAATTGTATGCATCTGAAATGGACTCAGAAAGTCCTTCTCTATTGATATAGGCATAAGCGGCCGCTAGAGAAGTAAAAGCCGCGGCTCCTACATAGTATATTGGAATGCCTGCCGCAATAATTGGCATGTTACAAACCTATGCCAGATTCTATGTCGTCTTGTCTTGGAATTCTTATGATTGCACCTTCAACAAAATCATACACAGGATCTTTGATTACATCTGGATTGCGAACAGCAAACACCCACCATAGTTTTGCATTACCATAAAGATCATGTGCTAGAAGATCTGGACGTTGACTGTACCATCTATCAATTTGATATTCTATGTCATCATTGTTGATGTTGAAAGTTCTTGGCTCATAAATGCCAAGATAGTTTGCTTGTCTTCGTGTTCTGTAATAAGGTGAAGTTGATCCGTATTTTGCCATTAAATAAATCCGTCTTTAGCCAATGTGCCATTAGCAAAATCTTTAAGGTTAAATTTGTCTTTTATTTTCTTTCTAGAATATACAGGCTGAACAACAACTGTGAATACTGAATCCGTTGGTACTCTTGTTACTTTAGGTCCACCTGCGGCTTCTTGTGCTCTTTGCTCTCCAACACCTGATGCGGCAAGATAATTTGCTTCAGTGTCATTGCTGTCAGTTACTTGACTGCCATTTTCTTTGCTGTCTCCACTTGCTGATGTTACAGCAATGTAATCTACTGATTCTCTCAATTCTATGGTAACCTGCTCTATGATAACAGGTACGTCTTTGAAAATATGTTCTCCGTATCCGTTGAGTCTTAAAATTTGTGGTGGATTGCCTTGTGATTCACCTGGTCCAAAAAACATTTTTGACGCTGTTCGTAAAAAATGCATAGATGCTAACCAATACTTGCCTTCTGTTGAATTTTGAACAGGAAAGTTTCCAATAATGCTCATGGCATCTACTCTGCTATTGTTATAGGCATAGTATGGATAATTGGTGTGTGGTAACTCTTGTGGTGTATAGTTGGCACTGTTTTGCACAATAATTGTAGGAGTCACAGGAAACACCATGCCGTCAGTTGCTTTCAATGGCGCCATTAAAGGTGAATCTCTATAAAATCCTCCTGCCG
>MDTB01182374.1_pt1 | contig 27295 bp, 28 predicted proteins | sample 811161 | NCBI WGS metagenome assembly MDTB01 (sample SAMN05326650, study PRJNA326480) | marine metagenome | isolation source: seawater | place: Mediterranean Sea | collected 2009 | reverse complement strand
GCAATAGGTTCGCCAATCCGGTCAGAACTGAAAAGAAGCAGCCGTAACGTTTTCTATTGGGTTAAATCTCAACTCCTTGAAATTTATGAATGATAAAAGAGACTATATAGTACTTGCTAGAAAGTATAGGCCTAAAAGACTAAGTGAAATCATTGGTCAAAATGAAATATGCAAAGTAATAGAGGGTTCTATAAAATTAAATAGAATAGCTCATGCTTTTCTTTTTTCAGGAACAAGAGGCGTTGGAAAAACAACTTTAGCAAGAATTTTATCCAAAATTGTAAATTGTCTTGAATTGAGTAATGATGTTGTTGAACCATGCGGAAAATGTAAAAATTGTATATCTATTGATTTAGATAATAATATGGATGTTGTCGAGATCGATGCGGCAAGTAGAACTGGTGTTTCTGACGTAAGAGAAATAATAGATAATATAAACTATAAACCTGTAGCTGCAAAAAAGAAAATTTTTATAATTGATGAGGTTCATATGTTGTCAAAAGCAGCTTTTAACGCTTTATTAAAAACACTGGAAGAACCACCCAAAGATGTAATTTTTATATTTGCAACAACAGAAACAGAAAAAATTCCATTAACAATTTTATCTCGTTGTCAAAGGTTTCAATTAAAAAGAGTCGATATAGGCATTATTTCTAAATTTTTATTTGAAATATCAGAGAAAGAAGGCTTTAAAATTGATACCGAATGTTGCAATGTTATTTCACAAGCATCTGAGGGATCTGTAAGAGATGCATTGTCAATTCTTGATAATGTATTAACTCGAGGCAATCCTATAAAAATTGAAGTTGTCCGAAGTGTTCTAGGATTATCAGATACAAGTCAGGTTCTTCGTCTATTCCATTCTTTATTCGAAGGAGATGTGAAAGTTTCATTAGAAATATTTGAAAATCTATATAAACAAGGCGTATCCATTCATATGCTTAGCCAAACACTAATGAAATTAGCTTATCATTCCATGCGATTAAAGGTTGATATTGATTCTGAAAGTTTAGTTATTGATTCAAAATCAATAGACACAATAAATAAGGTAATTAATAATTTTGAAATGGATTTTATAGTTAGATTTTGGGAATTAATGCAAAAGTATATGAATGAAATCAACAGATCATTTGATGAAAAACAGTTCTTTGAAGTAATTATAATGAGATTATGTTATGTGTCACTCTTACCTACTCCGTTTGAACTTCTTAAAAATGGATTAAATATTGATAAAGAAAATAAAAAAATAGATGACTCTGTAATGATTACCCCAGAAAAATCTGAATTGTTTAAAGATTCTAAAAAAAAAAATAATAATCAGACAGCAAATCAAAATAATACTCCAATTGTAAGTAATTATAAAGCCGATAGTTTTTCTGACATGGCTAAATTTAAAGGGCTTGTTGATTTGATAGAAAAAAGATCTGAAATGTTAATTTCATTCCATTTGAAGAACTCTTTTAAACTGGTTAGTTTGGTTGATAGTAATAATTTTAAAGAGATCGAGTTAGAGAATATTTCGGATAATAGAGATTCAAAAAAAATTTTGTGGAAAGCATCAAAGTTGCTTAATGAAATTACAAATGAAAGGTGGATGATTTCTTTATCAAGTAAAAAAGGACTCAAAACATTAAAAGATTTTGAGTCAGATATAAAAAAGGAGGAAATTGAAAAAATTAAAAATAATACTTTTGTAAAAAAAATTCTTGAAACTATTCCATCATCTGAAGTAGTTTCAATAAAAGATTTAGATAATTTAGAAACATTAAAGAAGAAGGATTATAATGAATAATATGTCACAAATAATGAAGCAGGCGAAAGCCATGCAAGACAAAATGTCAGAGATACAAAAAAAAATAGAAGAAACAGAAATTGAAGGAACATCAGGGGGAGGAGCCGTTAAAGTTTTGATGAATGGAAAGCATGAATTGAAAAAAATCAAGTTGGATCCTGATCTTTTAAACCCTGAGGAATCAGAGGTATTAGAAGATCTCATAATAGCTGCTGTTAATGATGTAAATAAGAAAATTGCTGAGAATATGAGCAATCAGTTGGGTTCAATTTCAAGTGGTATGGGTTTGCCCCCTGGAATGAAACTTCCATTTTAATCAAGAAATGTCATCTCTTGGTGAATTAATAGATCTTTTTTCTAAGCTACCTTCCCTTGGCCCAAGATCAGCACGAAGAATAGTTCTTTATCTTTTAAAAAATAAAGACAGATATATTCCGTCAATGATTTCAGCAATGGAGAAAGTTAAGTCAGAGCTTGTTCTCTGCAATAATTGTGGGAACGTGGATTTGATATCTCCTTGTAATATCTGTAGTGCTGAAAAGAGGGATAATGGAAAGATATGTGTTGTTGAAGAAATTGGTGATGTATGGGCAATTGAGAAAAGTAATGCTTTTAACGGGCATTATCACGTATTAGGTGGTGTATTATCCGCAATGGATGGGATTGGTCCCGATGAATTAAATTTAAATTCTTTATTTCAAAGATTGCAATCTGGCAAGATAAAAGAAGTGATTATCGCCACTAATGCAACTACCGAAGGACAGATTACAGGACAGTACGTTGCTGAAAAGTGTGAAAAGTTTGAAGTTTTAATTACGAAGTTAGCTCAAGGAATTCCAGTTGGAGGAGAACTTGACCTGTTAGATTATAACACCATGAGCGCTGCTTTCACTTCAAGAGCTGAAATTAAAAATATTAGATAGAATCATCTAATTTTAATAATTTATTTTTTTTGTTAGAAATTTTCTTAGTAGTTATCAGGATATCATTGATATCACTTTGTGCATTAGAAAAATGACTATCCATTTTTTTTACCCTATTTTCTAATCTTAATAATTCCACATTCAGTTCCTTAAGTTGTTGGAAAATCAAAGACGAATTATCTTTAATTTTTTTATCCCTTATTAAACTTTCTATAGAATTTAAAATAATCCATAATGTTGTAGGTGAAATCAAAAAAATTTTACTTTCATAAAAAATACTCCCAATTTCAGGAAAGATTTTAAATATCTCAAGATATATTTGTTCACTTGGAATGAAAATTAGTGCAATATCTGAAGTTTCTCCTGGAATAATATATTTATCCTTTACCGTTGAAATATGATTTTTAATATCTGAATTAAACATTTTCAAATTTTTTATTTTTTCATCTTTAGATGTTGCTTTTTGAAATTTATCATAATTTTCTTTAGGAAATTTAGCGTCTATACATATCTTATCCAAAGATCCAGTGGATTTAATCATGCAGTCTACTCTAGAGTTATTAGAGAGAGTTTTTTGGAATTCATAATTATCTTTCGGAAGATAATCTTTAATAATGTTCTCGAGTAACACTTCGCCGAACCGACCTCTTTGAGTGGTATTTGATAAAAAGTTTTTAAGATCAACTACATTTTCTGTTAGAGTCGAAATATTCTGTTGAGCCCTATCAATCAAAGACATTTTTTCTCGAATTTGACTTAAATTATTTATATTTTCTGATGATGACTTGTCAAATTTTAAGTCCATTTTATCAAAATTCCTAATAATTAATTCAGAAATTGATTTTTCTAGAATTGATTGTTTTTCAAGAAGAATTTTTATTCTTTCTTTGGTATTGTTGTTTGATACAAAAAAATGTAAAAATAAAAACATTAAGGTTACAGAAATAACTATGAAAATTATGTTGTTTTCTATGGTCATAAATTAAATTAATGAGTGTTTTAGAAATATTAACCATACCTGATAAAAGGTTGAAACACAAATCGTCTGAAGTTGATATTTTTGATAAAAAACTAAAAGAAACTGTCAAAGATTTATATGACACTTTATATTCATCTGGAAATGGTATTGGGTTAGCAGCACCTCAGGTTGGTATAGAAAAAAGAATTGTTGTTATTGATCTTAAAGAAGACGGAAAATCTTCACCAATTACCTTTATAAACCCCAAAATTGTTTTTTCTTCCAAAGAAAATGAAATTAATGAAGAGGGTTGCCTATCAATTCCAAGTTACTACGCAGATGTTAAGAGGCCTAAAATTGTTGATGTTGAGTGGAATGATTTAAAGGGTAAAAAAATTAAAAAGCGCCTATCGGGCTTATTATCGATATGTATTCAACATGAAATTGATCATTTAAATGGAATCTTGTTTATAGATTATTTATCAAATTTAAAAAGAAGACGCGCATATGAGAAAGTAAAAAAATTTCAAAAAAAAATTAATGAAAATAATTAATGAAATAAGCATTGCATTTTACGGAACCCCACAATTTTCTCTTAAATTCCTTGAGCACTTATTTACTAAAAAAGTAAAAATATCATATATTGTTTCACAGCCTCCAAAAACTTCCGGGAGAGGAAGAATGATTGAAATGTCAGCAGTTCATAAATGGGCAAAAAAAAAAGATATTACAGTTTTTACTCCAAGAAGTATGGATGATCATGAGTTTTTAAAAAAAGTATCCAAAATAAATGTTGATCTCAATATTATAGTCGCATACGGAAATATTCTTACAGATAAAATAATAAATTTACCATCTTATATGAGCATTAATGTTCATGCCTCACTGTTACCAAGATGGAGAGGAGCCGCTCCTATTCAAAGAGCAATATTGGCAAAAGATAAAGAAATAGGAGTCTCAATTATTAAAGTAGAAAAGAAATTAGATGCTGGCCCAATTTTATTAGAAAAGAAAATTATCTTGGGAAAAGAAGATAACCATGGGTCGGTTAATGAAAAAATTATTCTTGAAGGAAAGGTTTTACTTGAGAGGGCAATTATTAAAATTGTAAATAATGAAATAAATTATAAAATTCAAGACGAAAATTTAGTAACTTACGCGCATAAAATTAACAAATCAGAATGCAAAATATTATGGGAAAATGACGCTTTATCTATAAGTCAACAGATTAAGGCATTTAGTCCTTACCCTGGGGCTTGGACAATTATGAAAAATTCAAACTTAAGAATTAAAATTTTAAAAGCAGAAATTATAAAAAAAAAGGAGAATGAAGAGAATAAAGTATTTATGATTGGTGATATTAATAAAAATTTTGAAGTTAAATGTGGAAAAAATTTTTTAAAAATTGAAATATTGCAGAGAGAAGGAAAAAAACCAACAAACGCGAAAGATTTTTTGAATGGTATGAAATCAAATAATTTATCATTTAGCAAATGACAAGGATAAAGCTTACAATAGAATATGATGGGAGTTACTACCTTGGCTGGCAAAAACAAAACTCAGGAAAAACAGTACAGAGAGAAATAGAAAAAAGTTTGGAAATACTATTTGGTAGGGAAATTAATATTTATGTAGCAGGGAGAACTGATGCAGGTGTTCATGCTCTTGGTCAAGTAGTACATTTTGATGTTGTTCAATCAAAAATGGAGTATAAAAAAATTTCATTAGCTTTAAATTATTTACTAAAGAAAAATAAAAACAAAATTTCAATTTTAAAATCAGAAAAAGTTGTGAAATCTTTCGACTCGAGGTTTTCAGTTAAGAATAAAATATACCTATATAAAATCTTAAATAGAGCATCACCATCTTATGTTCATGAAAAAAGAGTTTGGTTTATAACAAAAAAACTTGATTTAGAAACTATGAAACAGTCATCCAACCATCTGGTTGGTAAGTTTGATTTTAATGCTTTCAGATCAACTCAATGTCAAGCTAAGACATCAATTAGATCTATAGACAAAATTAAAATAAAAAAAGAAAAGGATTTGATTCAAATTAGAGTTTTAGGACGATCTTTTCTTCACAATCAAGTCCGAATCATAATTGGCACACTAGTAAATGTAGGAAAGGGGATATGGGATGATAAAAAAATTGTTAATATTTTAAATTCAAAAGATAGAAGGAATGCTGGACCGACAGCGCCACCACACGGACTTTATTTAGAGAAGATTAATTATTAAAAATCTAGTAGAAAAAATTTTTTAAGAATTCGTAATATATTTTTGTTAAATCTTCAATACTTTTCACCTCTACCATTTCGTTAGTTTGATGCATTGTTTTTCCAATAGAACCAAATTCAATTACAGGGCACATTGTTGATATAAACCTAGCGTCAGAAGTGCCCCCTGACGTACTAAGTTGTGGATTTTTTTTGGTGACTCTTTTTATAGATTTTATTATCTTTTGAGTAAATTCTTCTGAATAATTTATAAATGACTCACCAGAAACTTTTGACGCAAGATTGTATTTAGAAGTTACTGATAGTATTCTTTCATTTACAATTTTAATTATCTCGGAGGATTTAAAGTTATCGTTAAATCTGACATTAAACCTCATTTCGACAATTCCAGGTATTAAATTTGTAACATTATTTGAGACATCAATAGAGGTAATTACAAGAGAAGTTGGTTGAAAGCTTTTTGAACCTTTATCAAAAGGTTTTTTTAGTTTCTGGCAGATTAACAAAATATTATCTATTGGGTTAGAAGCTTTTTCAGGATAAGCAACATGACCTTGTGTGCCAAGGATTTTCAAAATAAAATTGATACTTCCCCTTCTTCCAATCTTAATCATTTCGCCTAATTTTTCAGGGTTCGTTGGTTCTCCTACTAAACAATAATCAATTTTTTTTTTTTTTTTTTTAACCATTTAACTACACTTTTAGTTCCAAACTCCGCTTCGCCTTCCTCATCAGCAGTTATTAAAAAAGATAAAGTACCATTGAAAGATGAGTTGTTTTCTTTCAAAAATCTATTCGTGGCTATAATAAATGATGCTATTGCTGCTTTCATATCACTTGACCCTCTTCCGTATAATTTTCCATTTTTGATGACCGCTTTAAATGGATTTGTCTTCCATTTTTTTAGATCTCCTGGTGGAACAACATCAGTATGACCGGCAAAACAAAAAATTGGCCCTTTTCCACCTTTTAATGAAGCATAGAGATTTTTTATTTTATCTTTACCAAATTCAAGTAAATTACATTCAAATTTTTTTTCCTCTAATAGAGTTTTTATATATTCTAGGGATCCAGAACTTTTCGGTGTAATACTTTTAAATTCTATTAGTTCTGATGCGAGTTTAACAGAATCTTTCATGACCTGAGAAGATCGTTTATAGATGTTTTAGATCTAGTTTTTGCATCAACTTTTTTAACAATAACAGCACAATACAAGCTTGGCCCGATATTTCCGTCTTTTAATTTTTTTCCAGGTACTGAGCCAGGAACAATAACGGAGTAAGCTGGAATTGTTCCGTAAAAAATCTCTCCTGTTTCTCTGTCAATAATTTTAGTAGATGCTCCAATGTAAACTCCCATGGATATAACACTTCCCTCTTGAACAATTACTCCTTCAGCTATTTCAGATCTAGCTCCAATGAAGCAATTATCTTCTATTATCACTGGGTTAGCTTGAAGAGGTTCTAATACTCCTCCAATTCCAGCTCCACCAGAGATATGAACATTCTTTCCTATTTGAGCGCAAGAGCCAACTGTTGCCCAAGTATCAATCATTGTTCCTGAATCTATATAGGCACCTAGATTTACAAAAGATGGCATTAGCACAACATTTTTTGAGATGTATGAGGAATATCTTATTATAGCTCCGGGCACTGATCTAAAGTTTCTTTTAGTCCATTCATCTTCTACCCAACCAGATGTCTTTAAATAAACTTTGTCATACCAGCTGTATTGCCCTCTTCTAGCATTCGAGATTCCACTAGAGAAAATATTGTTATCTTGAGTTTTGAATGATAACAATATTGCTTTTTTTAGCCATTCATTTGTTATCCAAGAGTCTTTAATTTTTTCGCATACTCTAACATTACCTGTGTCCAACATTTCAAGGACACTAAGAATTTTTTTCTTTATTATAGGGTCAGAGAAGTTTGTGTTGTCTTTTTCCTCCCAAAACTTTTCGATATCGTCTTTAATTTTTGATTCCATTTTAATATTTTTTATTCAAGGTTTTTATTATCATATCTAAAGCATTAATTATACTTTTAAATCTAAAATCAATGTATGACTTTTCTGATAAGTTTGCTGATGAAATAAGAACAGTTGTGATACCTTTTAGGAAAGCCGTTTTTAAATTTTTTTGTAAATCGTCAAAATATACAATTTCGTTTGGCTTAATATCATAATTTTTAATGAGTTTATTCAAAGATGTTTTCATTGGTTTAGGAAAGTAATTAGCTTTTTTAATATCAAAAATATCTGAAAAAATATTATTTAAACCTAGAGATTTTAATATTTTTGCTGCATATTTACTGTCTCCGTTTGTGTAAATAAATTTTCTTCCAGGAAGTTGTATTATTTTTTTTCTGAGGGCATCACATTTATTTAAATTCTTAAGACATATGTTATGAACAAAGTTTAAAAATTCATCTGGGTTTATATTATAATGTTTTGTAAGACCATACAGAGTTGTGCCGTATTGTTTGTAGAATTTTTTTTGAATTTCAAAGGCATGAGTTTCAGTTACACCTATTTTGTTTGAAATAAATTTTTTCATTCTTAAATCTATTTGAGAAAAAATACCCAGAGTTGGAGAATAAAGAGTGTTATCCAGATCAAACAACCAATTCTTTTTGTTTTGAAAATTTTCAACCATTATCTGGTAATTAAAGTTCCTACTCCGCGTTCAGTGAAAATTTCTAGTAATATGGCGTGTGGAAGCTTTCCATTAAGAATAACGGCCGCCTCTACTCCGTTTGTGACAGCATCCACGCATGTTGCCACCTTGGGTATCATACCACGCGAAATTGTACCATTTTTGATTAGTTTTTTTACTTCGCTTAAACTAATTTCTGTTAATAAATTACCTTTTTTATCTAATACACCCTCTACATCAGTAAGAAGTATTAATCTTTCCGATGATATTGACGATGCAACACTTCCTGACATTGTGTCTGCATTTATATTGTAAGTATCATAGTTTTTATCATAGCCTATTGGAGAGATTACAGGGATGAAATGCGACTTAAGAAACCAATGTAAAAGCTCTTCATTAATTTTTTTTGGTTGTCCAACAAAACCTAGATCTTTATTTATTTTTTTTATTTCGGTAAGTAAAGCATCTTTTCCAGAAACACCAATTGCACTCCCTCCTTCTTTATTTATTTCCATCACAATCTCTTTGTTTATTGAACCTGATAAAACCATCTCCACAATTTCCATTGTTTCTTTGTCTGTGACTCTTAAACCATTAACGAAATTACTTTCTAACTTTAATTTGCTAAGCATTTTTTTTATTTTAGGCCCTCCTCCATGAACAACTACTGGGTTGATTCCAACTTGTTTGAGAAGTACAATGTCTTTTGCAAAACTGGTGGATAATTTTTTTTCTCCCATAACTGCTCCACCAAATTTAATAGTTACACTTTTACCTGAGTATCTTTGCATGAATGGAAGAGCTTTAGAGAGAATAGAGGCTTTATCAATTAACTTTGAAGTATTTATTTGGGAGACTTTCATGTTGTTACTTAAAAAATTTTATTACAAACTTTTTCAATAAAATTATAGTATTAATATCTTTAATACTAGTGTTAAAGAACTTTTTATTAAATTGTTTTTCAGAAATTTCGTTATACTTAATTAAAAGATTTTTTTCATTTTGATTTTTCAATCTATCTGTCTTGGTGAAAATTATTAAAATTTTACCTTTTAGAACTGACTCTAATTGATTCAAAATAATTTTATCTAATTCTTTAAAACCATGTTTTGAATCAATTAATAAAAATAGTTTAATTATATTTTTTCTTTTTGAAAGATATTGTTCAATTATTTTGTCTAATTTGTACTCATCTATTTTTGGAATTGTAGAGTAACCATATCCAGGAAAATCTACAAATCTAAGTTTTTTTTCGAGTTCAAAAAAAACTAATGATCTTGTTCTGCCTGGAGTTTTTGATATTTTAGCAATCTTAGATTTTGTTAATGAATTAATTAAAGAAGATTTGCCAACATTTGACCTTCCCCAGAAAATAATTTCTGGAACATTTTCTTCAGGCAAACTCTCAATTTCATGGAATTCGGCCATAAATTTCCAATTATCAGCCATTCTTTAATTATATATTAAGAAAAATTTTAGGCATTCTTCTTTTGTTTTTTTAGAAGAAAATATTGTTGAGCAATTGATAAAATATTATTTACAGTCCAATAAACAACCATTCCAGATGGGAACGTAGCAAGTAAGAATGTAAATACAAAAGGAAGCATCATGAAAATTTTTGCTTGTATAGGATCTGGTGGGGGTGGATTAAGTTTTTGTTGCAGAAACATTGATGCCCCCATGAGTAAAGGCCAAATACCAATTGTAAGAAAGAGTGGAGGATCCCATGGAATTAATCCAAAGAGATTAAATAAACTGGTTGGATCTGGCGCTGATAAATCTTTAATCCACCCAAAGAAGGGTGCATGCCTCATTTCAATTGAAACAAATAAAACTTTATAGAGTGCAAAGAATATTGGTATTTGAATTAAAATTGGCAAACAACCTGAAGCTGGGTTGATTTTTTTTTCTTTATACATTGCAAACATCTCCTGATTCATTTTTGCTTTGTCATCTTTATATCTTTCCCTTAACCTTTGAATCTCAGGTGTAAGAATCCTCATAGCATTCATTGATTTAAATGATTTATTAGCAAGAGGAAATAAAATTACTCTGATACAAATAGTTAAGATTATAATTCCAATTCCAAAGTTTCCAAACAATCCAGATAGAAAATGTAAAGCATAAAAAAGAGGTTTTGTAAGAAAGTAAAACCAACCAAAATCAACTGATAAATCTAATTTATTAATATTTAATTCTTCGATGTATCTGTCAATAAGTGGCACTTCCTTAGCACCAGCAAAAATAAAAGATCGTGTTTTAAAGCTATCATTATTGCTAAGTGATTTAATTGAATCGTTTATGAAGTCTATCTGAATTGAATTTGGGTCATTTTTAAGGTTTTTAAATCTAGCTTTGAAAGGTTGATCGTTTTCTGGAAAGATTGTTACTTGCCAGTAATGGTCTGTATAGCCAATCCATCCATTTTTAGTAATTTCAACAATTTCATTTTCTTCTTCAATTTCTTCATATGACACCTCTTTTAGAGTGTCATTAAAAACTCCAAGTGGTCCTTCATGTAATATAAAAAATTTATTCTCTGGTCTGTAATTTTTTCTTCTTAAGTAAGAAAAATTTGTTATTTCAATATTTTTTCCTGATTTGTTTATAATTTCATCTTCTACCAAGATCATAAAGTTCTTATCAATTTTTATTCTTCTTTTAAACGTTAATCCCTCACCATTTTCCCAGAAAAGGTTTATTTCCTCATTAACATAGTTTTTTTTATCAGCTTTCCACAGAGAATTTTTGTTTGGTAGTTTTATCCCTTTATCTGTTGATGCCCAACCAAGCCTTAAAAAATAAGGATTATTTGAGCTTTCTTTATTAAGTATTTGTATATTTTCTTCTTTTTTAATTGTTTTAAAATAATCTTTTAAAAGCAAGTCGTCTAATGTTGCACCATAAAGGTTTATTGTCCCTTTGAGCCTATCAGACTCGAAATTTAACCTTTTTTCTTTATTATTCTTTATTAAAATCTCTTTAGCTTCCAGCGCTGGAATGTCGCCATCAGTTTCTTTATTTTCAATTGAATTTTTAACAAAATTCTCTTCTTTTTTAATTTGAGTTTTTGGATTGAAAAAGAAGTCGTATCCTATTAACACTAGGAGAGAGAATAAAACAGCTAGAAGAAGGTTTTTTTGGTTGTCCATTTACCAAGTTTTTATATAGGATAGTTGAATCATTTTCAATATATTTAAATTACTAATTCTTTTATTATTTCAATTAGGTCACTTTCTGATTGAGAAAAATTTTTATTTTTAAGATTTTTTTTTGGAATTATTTCAAAACTCAATCCATTTGAAATAACATTAATGTTTTTTCTTAAAATTGATCTAATTATTCTTTTAGTATAATTCCTCTTTACTGCATTACCATACTTTCTTGAAACAGTAATGCCAAATCTGACTTCATCTGTTTTAGAAAATAAATAGTTAATAATAAAAAATTGGCTATTCTTTGATTTACCCGAATTTCTGATAAATAAGAATTCGGATCTTTTTTTAAGGCTATTTAATCTATTAGGCAGAAAGTTTTTTTCTACCCTTTTGTCGTCTTCTAATAAGGACTTTTTTCCCGCCGGGAGATGACATTCTTGATCTAAATCCATGTCTATTTTTTCTTACTTTATTACTTGGCTGAAATGTTCTTTTCATAATTTTAACCCAATTAACTTTTATAACAGAAACAAGGTTTTGTAAAATAATATTATTATTTTCCTCTTACTGTACCATCTCTTCTTAAATCTGCTCCAGCAAACATTGAATTCTTACTTTTTTTAATTATTGCAATACCACTTGTTAAGTCTCTAATGATTACTTTATCTCCAAGTATTAGTTTGAAAGATTCATTTTCAACGAATGTTTTATTTTTGATTCTAATATAATTTGGACTTTTAATAGCCTTTTCCATATTTTCTTGCATATAAATCAATGACAATAAAGATTTAAACACATAAGAAATAATCGCTTTTCCACCTGGAGACCCTATAGTGTAAAGCCAATCATCATTTTTATCAAATATAATAAGTGGCGACATTGAACTTAATGGTTTTTTTCCTGGAGCTGGACTATTTTTTATAAGATTCCCAGATTCATCAATAGTTTTAAATGAGAAATCAGTAAGTTGATTGTTTAAGAAAAATCCATTTGTAAATAACCTTGAACCAAAAGAACTTTCAATGCTTGAGGTAGCCGACAAAACATTTTTGTATTTGTCAACTAAACTAAAATGCGATGTAGAATTAAAAACTTCTTCAAAATTATTAATTAATACTGTTTTATTACTTTTCTTATATTTAAAGAATTTTTTTAAAATATAGTCTTTATTAAGTATTTTGGAGACATCTAAATTTATAAATTGAGAGTCAGCAAGCTCTAAATCTCTGTAATAATATATAAAATTTAGTATATCCAGAATTTCGTTAATATTCTCATTTAAATCAAAATTTGATTTTATATCTTTGTTGAATATTTCTTCAAATAAAATTAAAGATTGTAATATGCATATTGTTCCAGAAGAAGGAAGATTTGGCCCACAAACTTTATAACCACTTTCTAAAGTATGACAAAGTGCAGGTTTTTTCTTTATTTTATATTCTTTTAGATCTTCAAGAGACAGTTTTCCAGAGTTAATTGATTTATTTACTTCATTAGTTATATCCATAGCAATTTTACCATTATAAAATTCTGATATTCCTTTTGATATTTCTTTCAATGTTTTTGTATATTCATTATTAAAGAATTTTTTTTCTGAATTATACTTAATTTGGGTAAAGATTGATTTAGGGTATAAATCAAATAAAAATCTCTCTTTGTTTACTGCATTTATTAGACGATTGGGAGGAGTAAAACCATTTGAAGATAAATTAATTACAGGTTTAATAATTTCTTTCCACTCTAATTTACCGAAATCTTTATGAAATTTATGTAAAGCCTTTAATGTTGCTGGAACTCCAACTGAGGCACCTCCAACAGCAGCCTCAAAAAATTTTTTTGGCTTGCCATTTTTGTCAATAAAAATATCACTTTTAATATTTCTTGGAGCCTTTTCTCTTCCTTCATAGCTAATTTTTTTTTTTGTTTTTTCATCATAGTAAGTTAAAAAAATTCCACCACCAATACCAGAAGATTGTGGTTCAACGAGACCAAGAGTTAGTTGTATAGCAACTGCAGCATCTGCAACACTTCCACCTTGGTCTAAAATTTCATAACCAATCTTGGTAGCATAATCATTAGCAGTCACAACTACTAAATTTTGAAATTTACCAAATTTTAAATTATTGTATGATTCTTTAACAGATGATAATTCTGGTTGGATAGTTTGGTATATATCATTACTATGAGTTTTAGAAAAAAATAGGATGATAGAAGTTATTATAAAAAAGTTTACTTTTTTTTTCATGATGAAAGTATAAATTATTAAAACTCTTATAAAAGATAATTTTGATGATGAGAAGTTCAAAACTTAAAAATAGAAAATCTTTAAAACAGGTTTTAAGCAAACCAACAATAGTATGTTTGACGGCATATACTGCACCAATAGCAAGTTTGGTTGATGAATATGCAGATTTAATCCTTGTTGGAGACTCTGTTGGGCCAGTTCTTTATGGATTTAAATCGACTAGAGAAGTTAATTTAGAGATGATGATCCGTCATGCTAAAAGTGTGGTTGAAAACACAAAAAATGCGCTAATAGTTGTTGATATGCCTTATGGTTCATACGAAAAATCTAAAGAGGAGGCTTTGAAAAATGCAAAAAAAATTATTTCTTCTACAGGTGCTATAGCAATTAAATTAGAAGGAGGAGAAAAAATATTTGAGACAATAATTTATTTAACCAAGAATAAAATAAATGTAATGGGACATTTGGGAATGCTTCCACAATCTTTAAGAGGTAAACCCAAAGTTTACGGAAAAAATAAAAAAGAAAAAACTCAATTATACAGAGATATTTATTTATTAGAAAAAGCGGGGGTATTTTCTATAGTATTGGAATGCGTATATAAAGACTTGGTAGATGATTTAATTGGTTCTACAAAAATTCCATTGATTGGAATTGGTGCATCCTCAAGATGTAAAGGACAAATTATAGTTACAGAAGATATACTAGGAATGACAGAGTTCAGCTCCAAATTTTCTAAAAAATATTTTGAATTCACCAAAAATTGTAAAAAAGCTATTAAGAAGTTTACTGATGATGTAAAGAAAAAAAAATATCCCAATAAAAAACAATGCTACTAATAAATAAATCAGAAAAATTGTTATCTGAAATTTTAAAGTTAAAAAAATCAGGCAAGGTGATTAATTTTGTTCCAACAATGGGTAATTTGCATGATGGGCATATTAGTTTAGTGAGAGAGGCAAAAAAAAACAATCAACCTTGCATTGTAAGTATTTTTGTCAACCCCCTTCAGTTTGAAAATATTAATGATTTTAACAATTATCCAAGAACATGGGAATTGGATAAGTTAAATCTTATTAGAGAGGAGGTAGATTTACTTTTTCAACCTAATGATGATTTTATTTATAAAAAAAATTATAAAATTTCACTTGGAAATACTTCTAAAAAACTTTGTGGAAAAGATAGAAAAGGCCATTTTGAAGGTGTGTCAAAAGTCATCTTGAATTTTCTGGAGTTGATAAAACCTGATTCAATTTTTCTAGGAGAAAAAGATTTTCAGCAAATGCTTGTGATAAAAAAAATTATTTCAGATTTTGGTTTTTCCACAAAGATAAAAATTCTGCCAACAATTAGAGATGAAAATAAAATTGCTTTGTCCTCTAGAAACCAACTCGTAAAAAACAAAGCATTAACATTTGAAATACCCAAAACTTTACAAAAGATTATTAAAGAAATTTTTAGTGGAAATTTTAAATTTTCAAATATCGACGATTACAAAAAAGATTTATTAAATCTAGGTTTTGAACGAGTAAATTATCTTGAAATTTTAAAAGAAAGCAACCTTGATTCTCCAGATGAAAAACTTAGTTTTTGCAGGGTTTTTATTTCTGTGAATATAGATGGAGTGAGATTAATAGACAATATGCCTATTGGTAAAAGAATACAATTGGTTGCGGGAAGTATAGTTATTAATTCTTAAGGTAAATGTGAACTTCTTCTGCTTGAGCAGAGGAACTAGTTGAAGATGCGATAGACAATCTTTCAGAGGGAACGCCCATCTCAATAATTTTAGAAAATACTTCAGATGCCTTTGCTCTTGCTTGGTCTGCATAGCTCGAGCCTCCAGCAGGGCTTACAGCAACAACTTCAAAACCAGCAGATGGCATTTGTTCCAACGCACCTGAAATTGATTCAAAAAGTGCCGTTGAATAATCAAAATTGGAATCATCAAATTTGATGACTAAAATTGCATTATCATAATTTATGGGAGCAACTTTTATTTGCTGAGTATTTTCTGAATCAGTTTTTTTAACATCACCAGAACTTGAATTGGTTGGAGGAGAGCTAACACTTCCACCGAATTTACCAACTTCAACATCTTCAGCAAGCATCTTCATGTATTGTCTTTCGTCATTTAATATTTGTATTTCTCTAGATATTTTTTCTTCAAGTTCTGTCATCAATCGATCGTACAGAACGGAAGTTCTTTGAACATCGTCTTTTAAAACTTTTAACTGATTATGATCTTCATCAATAGCCCCAGAAATAAAAAAGCTGGAGTCAATAGCGTTTTTTAAGTGACCAATTAAAGCCGCGTCAGCGGTAACTCTGTTGTTAACAATTTGTAAGTTATTAACGTTATTTTGAATATCTTCAAGTGCACGCTGAGCATCATTCCATTGTCCAACTAAGATAGGATTTCCCGGAGTTGTACCAATTTGCAATCTAGATCTTATTGCTGAGGACAGACCTTGATAAACGGAGGTTTGTTCATCAACTAGATCTTTAAATCTAAGAAAATCATTATTGTGAGATGAAATTGCGTTTTGAATACTTGTGAGATCAGCTCTGAACTGGTTAATTTTTCCACCAACAAAGGTTCCTGTGGGACCTGTGTCGTTGACAACCTGAGGTGGAGTCATTGCTGGTGGTGGTGCATATTGAGATGGAGGTATTTCTTGAGCATTGGCTTGTTGATTAATCTCTTCAACAGCAACAGGCACTTCTTCAAGCGCTGGAGGAGCTGCGACTTCTTCATCTGAAAGTGATGGAAAAACGTATTCTTGGACACCAGTACAAGAATAAGAGGCGAGAACAAAGGTTAATGCAAAGTAGTTAAGGTGTTTTTTAATCATGATTTTATATTGTATTAATTTTATTATGTTAACATAAGTACGATTTTATAATATATAGCCTATAAAATTTCTAAAATAAACAAAAAAAAATTTTATTAAAGTTATTAATCTATCAAATTGTAGCAAATAAAGTTACTTAATTATTATTTTTAAATTAATATAGTTCTTATATTAGTCAAATTTATGTGCCCGTAGCTTAATTGGATAGAGCATCTGACTACGAATCAGAAGGTTGGGAGTTCGACTCTCTCCGGGCACGCCAAAAAAAAAAAATAAACTTTACTACTATTGGTTGACAATAATTCTACTTTTATTACTATATGTTGTGTTTGTAATCTTTAGGGCAGGGAATTCGAAATGAAACAATTAAATGTAAATGTACTCGATCTAGCGAAAGAAAAACTAGAAGAAAATGAATTAAAAAACAATAAACCAGATTTGGAAGCTGATCATTCGAGAGACAGGTTTTTAACTGATTTCGGAAAAGCTACGCTTGTTGATAGATATTTGCTTCCAAATGAAAAGTTTCAAGACATGTTCTTGAGAGTTGCAAGATGCTATAGTGATGATGATTCTCATGCTCAAAGAATTTACGACTACATTTCAAAATTATGGTTTATGCCAGCAACACCTATATTATCTAATGGTGGGGCAAAAAGAGGTCTTCCTATTTCATGTTTTTTAAATACTGTGCATGACTCGCTTGATGGGATTTTATCTACCTGGGGTGAAAATGTTTGGTTAGCATCAAATGGAGGTGGCATCGGTACATATTGGGGAGAGGTTAGGTCGATAGGCGAGACAGTAAAAAAATCAGGACAAACCTCAGGAATTATCCCTTTTGTGAGAGTGATGGATTCATTGACGCTGGCAATTTCTCAAGGATCATTAAGAAGGGGCTCTGCAGCATGTTATCTTGATATTCATCATCCAGAAATTGAGGAGTTTCTTGAAATAAGAAAACCATCGGGTGATTTTAATAGAAAAAGTTTAAATCTTCATCACGGAATCAATATTACTGATGAATTTATGGAATGTGTAAAACATAACAGAGAATTTTGCCTAAGAAGTCCTAAAACAAATGAAACTCTGAGAAAAGTTAATGCAAGAGAGTTATGGCAAAAGATTTTAGAGACAAGAATGCAAACCGGTGAACCATATCTTGTTTTTATGGATACTGTTAATAAGAATATGGCTAAACATCAAAGAAAGCTTGGTATGAATGTAAAAACTTCAAACTTGTGTAGTGAAATTATGTTGCACACCGGAACAGATCATAGAGGTCAGGAAAGAACAGCGGTTTGTTGTTTGTCATCAGTAAATTTAGAAAAGTGGGACGAGTGGTCTAAAGAAACACAATTTATTGAAGATATAATGAGGTTTTTAGATAATGTTTTAGACGACTTTATATCAAATGCCCCAGAATCAATGAAAAATGCAATTTATTCTGCAAAAATGGAACGATCAGTTGGTCTGGGTGCAATGGGTTTTCATAGTTTTTTACAAAAAAAGGGAGTGCCATTTGAAAGTGCTATCGCAAAAAGCTGGAATTCTAAGTTTTTTAAACATTTGAAAAAAGAAGCAGACAAAGCTTCACTTATTTTGGCTATGGAGAAAGGGGCTTGTCCTGATGCTCAAGAAATGGGAATTAAAGCAAGATTCAGTCATAAATTAGCAATAGCTCCTACAGCATCAATAAGTATTATATGTGGTGGAACTAGTGCGTGCGTTGAACCAATACCAGCAAATATTTATACACATAAAACATTATCAGGATCGTTTACTGTAAAAAATAAATATCTTGAATCCTTACTAGAATCAAAAGGAATCAATACTGAAAAAGTTTGGCAAAGTATATTAGAGAATGATGGCTCTATTTCGCATATTAATGAATTGGACGAAGTAGAAAAATCAATTTTTAAAACTGCTTTTGAAATAGATCAAAGGTGGATAGTAGAAATGGCTGCAGACAGAACGCCTTTCATTTGCCAAAGTCAATCCATTAACCTCTACCTTTCAGCTGATATAGATAAATGGGATTTAATGATGCTTCATTGGAAAGCATGGGAGCTTGGTATAAAGAGCTTGTATTATTGTAGATCAAAATCAATTCAAAGGGCAAGTTATGCTGGAGTTGAAGCTGATAATACAAAAAATTGGCCAGCTAAGAATATTGTGGAAGACAATAAGACTGACTACGAAGAATGTTTGTCATGCCAGTAAAATTCAAAATTAAGAAATTTAAGGAGTAAAAAAAAATGCAAAAACAAAATAAAGGTATAGATCTAGAATTAAAAAAACCAGGTCTTTTAACATCTTCTCATTCATATAAACCATTCAGATATCCATGGGCATACGATTTTTGGAAAAGACAACAACAGGTGCATTGGATGCCTGAGGAAGTACCTTTGGGTGAAGATTGCAAAGATTGGGTGGTTAAGTTAAATGATAATGAAAGAAATCTTTTAACACAAATTTTTAGATTTTTTACTCAATCAGATGTTGAAGTAAATGATAATTATATGGAGAGATATTCTCAGGTTTTTAAACCCACTGAAGTTAAGATGATGATGTCTGCTTTTTCCAATATTGAGACTGTTCATATTGCGGCATATGCACTTTTATTAGAAACAATTGGAATGCCGGATACAGAGTTTTCAGCATTCCTTAAATATAAAGAAATGTCTGACAAACATGATTATATGCAACAATTTACAGTAGACTCAAATCATGAAATTGCAAAAACAGTAGCTATGTTTGGAGGTTTTACTGAAGGCTTACAATTATTTGCTAGTTTTGCAATGCTACTGAATTTTCCTCGCCATAATAAAATGAGAGGAATGGGTCAGATTGTGACTTGGTCAGTAAGAGATGAATCATTACATTGCGAAGGAATGGTAAAGCTCTTTCACGAGTTTGTTAAAGAAACTAAATGTATGACAACAAAATTAAAGAAAGAAATCATTGAATGTTGTGAAAAAGTTGTAGAATTAGAAGACAATTTTATAGACCTTGCCTTTGAGATGGGTTCTGTGGAAGGAATGGAGCCTTCGGATATTAAAAAATATATTAGATATATCGCTGACTGGCGACTTAAACAATTGAGCCTTGAGCCAATGTTTGGAATTAAAGATCATCCTCTACCATGGCTCACGGAAATATTAAATGGTGTTGAACACGCAAACTTTTTTGAAGCCAGAGCTACAGAATATTCTAAAGTTGCTACCTCTGGAAATTGGGATGGCAAAGATGGGGTTTGGTCAACCTTTGATAGTAAAGTAAAGAGCTTCGGTTAGTCTAATTTATTTTTCGATATATAAAGATTGAGATGGAAAAGCAAAAGCTCCTTTCCTCTTTTCAATAATTTTTTTTATCTCCACGGCCAATTTATCTTTTGCTTCTACAAACTTTGTGTAATCGTTACTTTTTGTAAAGCATCTCACAAGTAAATCAATGGAGCTTGGAGCAAATTCATTGATTTTCACTATTACTGGCGTGGCTGAAGAAACTAAAAAGTCTTCCTCATTCATCCGTATAGATTTTTCTATATCTGAGCAAATATCTTTCAATTGAGCAACTGTACTTTTATACTCAATTCCAATGATCCAATTAATTCTTCTATTAGAAATTTCAGTTATATTGGTAACTGCATTTTCTGCAAATTGAAAATTCGGGATAAAACAAAGTGATTTATCAAACTTTCTTATTGCGGTTGATCTAAATCCAACTTTTTCTACTGTTCCTTCCACAACATCTTGAATAACTATGACGTCACCTTTCTTGAACCTTTTTTCAATTAAAACTAAAATTCCTGATATAAGATTTTTAAATAAATCCTGAGCACCCAAAGCAACGGCAACACCGAACAAACCAAGTCCAGCAATTATTGGTCCAACTTTAACACCCCATAACTCCAGAACTGCTGAAAAACCTAAAATAAAAACTAGTACTTTGACAGCATTGATAAGCCAATCTAATAAATCTTTTGATAGAATAGATTCAATATTCTTTACTTTATGACTGAGGGGAACAATAATTTTACTAATTAACCAAAAAATTAAAATAGTAAATAATGAAATATTAATTTTATTAATAAAAAGGTTGATTTTTTCAGAAGAATTTAAGAAATTGGTGGCTAACAAAAATCCAAGACTCAATACAGAAATCTCAATTGGTTTATCTATAGATTTTAAAAAAAATTCTTTATTTTTTTTTTCAGTGAACCTGAAAAATATTGAAATTTGCTTTAGTAAAATTTTTTTTATAATATTTTTAAAAGCGAAAAATATTATAAAAATCAAAATTGATAATAAAAGATTGATCAAATCTATCCCAAAAAATAGAATCTTTTTTGAGGAAATTAAATTTTCATAAAGTTTAAAAAAAATTTCCATCTGAAATAATCTTGTTTAATATCTTTTTTGATTCTTCATAATCAAAACCTTGATATGAAAGTTTATACATTATCTTATCAAAAAGTTGCTTATCTGAAATATTTAATTTTTTTTGTTTTTCAAATATCTTAGACTTTTTTAAATAATTTTCTATTAGAGTGCTCTCAAGATCTTTGTCATTAAGTTTTTTTTCAAGAAAATTTTTCACTAAAATATTATCAAACATTGCCTTAAAGATGTGAAATTTAATTTTTTTCTTTGAGTAACCTTTTTTAACATAATTTTCAAAAGTAATTTCAATTAATCTTTGCTCATTGAATAAACCTATATTTTCAAAATATTTTATTACAATTGGAATTTCATTCGTAAAATCTGAAAATGTATCTTCATTAATTTTTTTTTCTAAAAAATCCTTGGTGATTTTTTTTTTTAATATATTCTCAAATTTTTTTTTTGTTACAGAATATCTTGATAAATAATATTTTGAGTAATTTTTTAAATAATCAGATATCATTGTTAATTATTAAGCTTAATTAAATTAAACTATATTTACGTAATGAATAATATAAAAAGTTTTAAAGGATTTAATTGGATTGGTTTCATTACACTTTATAAAAAAGAAGTGAAACGTTTCTTTAATGTATTTGCTCAAACTATATTGGCTCCTGCAGTTACAACAATACTTTTTTATTTAATTTTCACTTTATCTATAGATAGAGACTTTTTAATTACCGGTGATTTTTCATATTCAGAATTTTTAGCTCCAGGTCTAATTTGTATGGGAATAATGCAAAATTCATTTGCGAATACTTCTTCATCTATTTTAATTTCAAAAGTACAAGGAAATATCGTAGACGTTTTGATGCCACCAATGTCAGAATTAGAATTGACTTTTTCATATGTTTTAGGAGGAATTACAAGAGGAATATTAGTAGGTATATCAGTTTACTTCTTAATCTATATTTTTGTTCCGATTAAAATCTATAGTTTTCCAATAATAATATTTTTTGCTTTTTCATCATCGTTGTTGTTATCATTGCTCGGAATCTTATGCGGAATCTGGGCAAAAAAATTTGATCACATGGCCTCTGTAACTAATTTTGTTATTTTACCTTTGACTTTTCTGTCAGGCACTTTTTATACTATTGATAGACTCCCAGATTTCTGGCATTTTCTTGCAAACTGGAATCCTTTTTTTTATATGATCGATGGATTTCGATTTGGTTTTCTAGGTCAAGGTGATAGTAACTTATTTATTGGTTTTTTAATTATGTTAGCTTGTAATATAATTTTTTTAACTTTAACAATTTATGTGTTTAGAAAAGGTTATGGACTGAGATCTTAAATGAGTATTTTAGGTGTATACAATCCTCTGAGTATTGAGGTCGATCATGGTGACGGAGTTTATTTATATTCTAAGCAAGGCACTAGATATTTAGATTTTACCAGTGGAATTGGGGTAACTAGTTTAGGACATAGTCATCCATCATTGATTTCTGCGTTAAAAGATCAGGCAGAAAAAATTTGGCATTGTTCTAATCTTTTTAAAATTGAAAAACAACAAATTGTTGCTGAAAAAATTACCAAAAACTCATTTGCGCATTCAGTGTTTTTTTGTAACTCAGGAACAGAGGCTGTTGAGTCAGGTATAAAAGTTATAAGGAAATATTTCAATGATAAAAAATCAAAAAAATTTAAAATTATCTGCGCAAAAAATTCATTTCATGGAAGAACATACGCTGCAATATCAGCAAGTGGTAAATCAAAACTTACAGATGGATTTGAACCTGTTTTACAAGGCTTCAAACAAGTAGATTTTAATGACACTAATCAAATATTAAATAACATTGATAATGAAACTGCAGCCATAATGATTGAGACTGTTCAGGGTGAGGGAGGAATAACTCCAGCTAATAAGGAATATTTAAGAGACATACAAAAAATTGCTAAAGAAAATGATATCTTATTATTTTTTGATGAAGTGCAATGTGGTGTGGGTAGAACAGGAAAATTTCTTGCAACTGAATGGGTTAAAGAGTTAAATCCTAATCTTGTAGCTATTGCTAAAGGAATCGCAGGTGGATTTCCAGTAGGTGCATTACTACTAGATAAAAAAACAACCAAGGCAATGCCAAAGGGTTCGCACGGCTCAACATTTGGCGGAAACCCTCTAGGAATGGCAGTGGCTGATGAAGTTCTTAATTTTGTTTTAAACGAAGAGTTTTTGGATCATGTTAGAGAGGTAGGGTTTAATTTAAGAAAAATCTTAAAAAGTGAAATTATCCCTAAATTTCCAAAGCTAGTTTCTGAAGTTAGAGGAATTGGTTTAATGATTGGTCTTAAAGCTATTGAAAGTAATGAGGTTTTAATTAGCGCTATGATTAAAGAAAAACTATTGACTGTGAAGGCAGGTCAAAATGTAATAAGAATGCTTCCACCATTAATTCTGGAGATGAAGCATGTTGAAGAAGCTGCAAAAAAAATTGATAAAGCTTTTTCAAATTTATAGGTGAAATTATGAATAAGGATTTCAGACATTTTCTTAATCTTGATGAAATAAAAAATAGTGATATTAAAACTATTTTAGCAGAGAGCCATGAATTAAAAAAAAATTATAAAAAGAAAAAGTTAAATGATAAAAAAATTTTAGCAATGATTTTTGAAAAACCATCCACTAGAACACGGGTTTCATTTGAAGTTGGAATGAAACAGTTAAATGGAGATGTAGTAATTTTAGACCATGCAGATAGTCAATTGGGCAGAGGAGAGTCTTTGGAGGATACAATGAAAGTTTTATCTAAATATGTAGATATAATTGTTTATAGAGGCTCTCAGGAGAAAAAGTTGTACAAATTATCAAAATTATCATCTGTTCCCATTATTAATGGTTTGACTGATCAAAGTCATCCATGCCAAATCATTGCTGATATAATGACACTGGAAGAAAGATTTGACTCACTAGAAGGTTTAAATATTTGTTGGGTTGGCGATGGTAATAATGTTTGTAATTCATGGATTCATTCGTGTAGACATTTTAATTTTAATTTTAATATTTCTTGCCCTTCTGGAAACTTTCCAGATAAATCTATATTGAAAAAAATTAATTCACCTAATATTAATCTTTTTGATGATCCAGCAAAAGCGGTTTTGGATGCAGATGTGATTATTACTGATACATGGGTGTCAATGGGAATGAAAAATAATCCAAAAAGATTAGAGAAGTTTTCAAAGTTTCAAGTTAATAAAAAACTACTGGATAAAACTAATAAAGACACGTATTTTTTACATTGTTTGCCAGCACATAGGGGATGCGAAGTAACAGATGAAGTAATCGATGGAACAAACTCTCTTGTCTGGTCAGAGGCAGAAAATAGATTATATGCCCATCAAGCAATATTATTATGGTGTTTAAATATTATTTAAAATTATCTTTTCCATAACTGAGGGGACAGGAGAATTAAGATTGGGAATAATTCTAACCTGCCAACAAGCATTCCTAGACACAGAAATATTTTTGTGAAGTCTGAAATTGAAGAATAATTCCCGCTTGGTCCAATTGCTTCATTAAGGCCTGGGCCAACATTTGCAAGAGTTGCAGCAGCTCCAGAAAGTGATGTTAAGATTTCCTGACCATCGAAGGCAAGAACTAAACTTAATATAGCAAAAATAAAAATGTATAGAAAAAAATAACCTGTAACCGAAGATAAAACATCTTCACTTATTTCTCTAGAATTATAAGTTGGAATAAAAACACCTCTTGGTTGAATAATTTTTTTTATTAAGTTTAAAGAAGATTTAATAAGAATTTGGATTCTAAAAATTTTAAGGCCACAACTTGATGATCCAGAACAACCTCCAATTAACATAAGAAAAAGGAACAGCAATGTTGTGAATGATCCCCATACACTGAAGTCATAGGTGCTGAAGCCACTACCAGTAGATATAGAAACAACAGCAAAAGCTGAAATTCTCAATGATTGAAAAAAATCTACCTCATAATATCTTTTAAGCCAAAAAGAAACAAATATTGTTACAAGAAAAATAAGTATTAAAAAAAATTGAACCTGTGAACTTGTAATCAAATCAATTAATTTACCTCTCATCGATTGAAATAACAAAATAAACGGAAGTGATGATAGTATCATGAAAAAAATTGTTACTATTTCTGTGTATAAAGAATCAAAAAAACCAATTGACATATCTTTTGTAGAAAAACCACCAGTTGCAATTATTGTCATTCCATGAGCTATGCTATCAAATAAACTCATGCCCGATAACTTGAGAAGAACAGAGCATACGAAAGTAAGTATTATGTAAACCAAACCAATTCCTGTAGCAATCTTGGTTGTTCTGGGAAGAACCTTCTCCTCTTTAGAGCTAAATTCACTTTGAAATAGTTGCATTCCTCCAATTTTTAGAATTGGAAAAATTGCAATTGCAATAACAATGATTCCAATCCCACCTAGCCACTGTAACATAGCTCTCCATATAAGAAGTGACTTCGAAGTATTATCAAGGTTCTCAATTATTGTAGCACCTGTAGTTGTAAGCCCTGACATAGATTCAAAAAATGCATCAGAAAGTGTTAGATCTGATGTACCTAGGAAAAATGGTAAAGCACTAATGAAAGTTAATAGGATCCAGGATATTAATGTTAACAGGAATGCTGAAAGAATTTCTACATCTTTATCTTTTCTTTTGAAAATAAAAGAAACATTGAGACCTGTGAATAAACAAACAATTGAAATTACAAAAAATACAACCCAGTCAGTCCCTTGATAAAAATAATCAACAACTCCTGGTATGAAAGAATAGATTGAAAAGAATACTAATAAATTTCCTATGATAAAAAGCGAGGATTTTAAATTTTCCATAACTAATTAAATTTATTTTGTTTGTCAGGAATGTCTAAGGAAAAAGGAGGAATGATAACCTCAAATTCTTTTCCGTCAAAACTTTGCATTAAGTAAGTTCCATGCATTAAACCAGAACTTGTTTTTAATGGTGTTCCACTGGTATACTCAAATTCGTCTCCAGGCTCGATTACTGGTTGTTCGCCCACAACACCTTTACCTCTTACTTCTCTAAAATTTCCATTAGAATCAAATATTTTCCAATGTCTGCTTAAAAGTTGAACGGTTTCATTACTATCATTTTTAATTATTACTTTGTATGCCCATAGATAAGAGTCTTCCATTGGATCGGAATGATCTTCCAAATAAATTGGTTCAACAAGCACTGAAACTTTCAATTTTTTTTTCATAATTTTTAAATTTTTGAATTTTTAAGTGAATTATCAATGTCTAATAAAATATCATCTGAGTTTTCTAAACCAACTGATAATCTTATTAAATTTTTGCTAATACCTAGTTCCATTTTTTCTAATCTATTTAATCTATGATGAGTTGTGGTTTCAGGATGGGTAATCAATGATTTTGTGTCTCCTAGATTATTTGAAATTTTTATTAAAGACAAATTATTTAGAAATGAAAATGATTTTTCCTTTTCTTTATTTTTTTTTGAAGCTATTTCAAATGAAATTATATTTCCACCACCTATCATTTGTTTTTTGGCAAGTGTGAATTGAGATGATTCCTTGTATAAAGGATAGTATATTTTTTTGATGAAAGATGAATTTATTAAATAATTCAAAACTTTTTCTGCATTTTCACTTTGCTTTTTTATCCGGAGTTCAAGTGTTTCCAGACCTTTAATCAAAACCCACGCATTAAATGGACTGATGGATGGGCCTGTATTTCTTATGAAAGGTTTTATAGTAGTTTCACAATATTTTTTTTTACCTAAAATTGCACCACCTAATACTCTTCCTTGTCCATCGATATGTTTGGTTGCAGAATACATAACCACATCTGCACCTAAAGTAAGAGGTTTTTGTAAAATAGGTGTTGCGAAGACGTTATCAACAACTACTAAGGAACCATTTTTTTTTGCTATTTTTGAAACTGCCTCTATGTCAATAATTTCCAGACATGGATTTGATGGGGTTTCAAAAAAAATCATTTTTGTTTTTTTTCTTAAGGCTTTTTCCCAACAATTTAAATCTTTACCGTCTATTAG
>MDTB01154923.1_pt1 | contig 27315 bp, 18 predicted proteins | sample 811161 | NCBI WGS metagenome assembly MDTB01 (sample SAMN05326650, study PRJNA326480) | marine metagenome | isolation source: seawater | place: Mediterranean Sea | collected 2009 | reverse complement strand
TCTTCTTTAGTTTCTTCAGCTGCCTCTTCTTTAGCTGCCTCTTCTTTAGTTTCTTCAGCTGTCTCTTCTTTAGGTTCTTTGGCTGCCTCTTCTTTAGTTTCTTCAGCTGTCTCTTCTTTAGGTTCTTTGGCTACCTCTTCTTTAGTTTCTTCAGCTGCCTTTTCTTCTGCTTCTTTGGCTGCCTCTTCTTTAGTTTCTTCAGCTGCCTTTTCTTCTGCTTCTTTGGCTGCCTTTTCTGAGACCCTTTCTTCTAACCCGCCTTTAATTGCTTCTGCGATATATTCTAGAATTTTAGAAATTGATTTTGAGGCATCATCATTTGAAGGAATTACATATTGAATCCCTCTTGGATCTGAGTTTGTATCAACCATAGCAAAAATAGGTATGTTTAATTTTTGCGCCTCTTTAATTGCAATATTCTCTCGAACTACATCAACTACAAAAATGGCCCCAGGAAGTCTTGTCATATTAGCAATTGATCCTAAATTTTTCTCCAATTTTTCTCTAAGCCTTCCTACCTGCAGTTTTTCTTTTTTTGAAAGAGTATTAAAGGTCCCATCTTCTTTCATTCTATCAATAGAGCTCATTTTTTTTACTGCTTTTCTAATTGTAATAAAATTAGTCAGCATTCCTCCAGGCCACCTTTCAGTTATGTAAGGCATATTTACTTTATTGGCAGCGTCTGCAACTATATCTTTAGCTTGCTTTTTTGTAGCTACAAACAAAATTTTTCTACCAGATGTTGCAATCTTAGCTAGTGCTGAAGAAGCCTCATCAAGCTTGCTTATTGTCTTATATAAATTTATTATATGAATTCCGTTTCTTTCCATATAAATATATGGAGACATATTAGGATTCCATTTCCTTGTGAGATGTCCAAAATGAACACCTGCTTTAATTAAATCTTTTACTTCTATTTTTCCCATTTGAATTAGTTTACGTTCTTAATTATAGCAATATCTAAGTGGTATAAATTAAATTAAGCCTTAGATATTTAGATGCTAAACTAAATTTTGATTTATAACATATTTGAATAATATTATCTTTTTGAGAATTGGAATTTCTTTCTGGCTTTTTTCTGACCAAATTTTTTCCTTTCAACCATTCTTGGATCTCTAGTTAATAGTCCTTCAGGCTTTAGGATTTCTCTATTTTTCTCATCAACTTCACATAATGCTCTAGACAAGCCTAATCTAATAGCCTCAACTTGACCAGTTGCCCCACCTCCATAAACAGTTATGCTAGTGTCAAAGGTTTTTTCATTATTAGTCAACGCAAAAGGCTGATTAATTTTATATTGTAGTGTAAGTGTTGGAAAATAATTTTTATAATCTTTATTATTAACCGTTATATTTCCCTTGCCTTTTTTTAAATAAATTCTAGCAACTGCAGTTTTTCTTCTTCCAATTTTATGAATTACTTCTCCCATTAATTAATATCATTTAGATTAATTGATACTGGCTTTTGCGCCTCTTGTGTATGATTGGAATCATGATAAACATAAAGGTTTCGAAATAAAGCAGAGCCTAATTTATTTTTTGGCAACATTCCTTTCACTGATTTTTCAATAATTGAGTTGGGATTTTTAGCAAATAATTGATTTGCAGAAAGAGATCTTTGTCCTCCAGGGTATCCTGTATAACGAATATATTTTTTGTCTTCCCACTTTTTCCCAGTTAAATGTACTTTTGAAGCATTTATGACGATAACATTATCACCACAATCTACATGTGGAGTAAAGTTTGGCTTGTGTTTCCCTCTTAGCAGAATAGCAACTTTCGATGCAAGTCTTCCAAGAGTTTGCCCTTCAGCATCAACTAGCACCCACAATTTGTTAACTGTAGATTTATTAGCTGAAATTGTTTTATAACTCAATGTATCCATACTATATTTTAAGTTAAAATTATATTTACCTCAAAAGTGGATGCAAATCTACAATTATATATTATATAACCAAATAGATATTGAAAAATATTTTCAGAGAGCCTTATCTATAGATTTTTGTCAAAAAAACAAAATTAATGTGCTTCTAACCAATTCTTGCCATAATTCATGTCTATATCTAAGGGAACTTTTAATGAAAATGCATTTTCCATTTCTTCTTTTACTAAATAAATAATGTCGTTTAATTCAGGTTTAAATACATCGAAAACTAATTCATCATGTACTTGAAGAAGCATTTTACTTTTATATACTCTATTTATTAGTTTAGACTGAATATTAATCATAGCAATTTTAATTATGTCTGCTGCACTTCCCTGAATAGGAGCATTAACAGCATTTCTCTCTGCACCCCCTCTTACCACTGCGTTTGATGAGTTAATATCCTTTAGGTATCTCCTTCTACCTAGCAATGTTTCTACATATCCTTTATCTCTAGCAAATGCAATCTGCAGAGCAATATATTCCTTTAATTTAGGGTATTTGTCGTAATAGGTCTCAATTAATTCTTTAGATTCTTTTCTGGATAGATTTGTTTGGTTGCTTAGTCCAAAAGCAGAAACACCATAAATTATACCAAAATTCACTGTCTTTGCGTTAGTTCTTTGTGAATTGGTTACATTTTCAATTTTTGTATTAAATACAGCAGCAGCAGTTGATAAATGTATGTCTTCATTATTGTTGAAGGCATTAATCATATTTTCCTCGTTACTTAATGCGGCAATTATTCTTAATTCAATTTGAGAATAATCAGCTGATAATATAACGAAGTCCTTACTTCTAGGAATAAATGCCCTTCTAATTTCTTTACCCCTACTGGTTCTAATAGGAATATTCTGCAGGTTTGGATTTATACTACTTAATCTGCCAGTAGCAGCAACGGTTTGCATATATTCTGTGTGTATTTTCCCAGTGTCTTTTAATACTTCATTAGGCAATGCTCTTATATATGTGTTTTGGAGCTTAGTAAGGCTTCTGTATTCAAGAATATGCTTAACAAAATCATTGTCTTTTGCAAGATATGATAAAACATCTTCAGAGGTTGAGTATTGTCCAGTTTTTGTTTTTTTTGGATTAGATATTATTTTCATTTTATCAAATAAAACTTCACCTAATTGTTTTGGAGAGGATATATTAAATTCTTCTTTTGATTCACTATATATTATTTTTTTTGTCTTCTCTATATCTTTATCTATTGCTTTTGAGAGTTTATTTAAAAAAGCAACATCTAGATTAATACCCTCTATTTCCATACTAGCAAGTACTTTTAGAACAGGAATTTCTATTTCTTTATACAATGAAATATGTTCATTTTGCTTTAACTCTTTTTCAAGAAGTCCTTTTAATTGAAAAATTATATTGGTTTTATCAGAGAGGTTGTTAATTTTATTTTCTCCATTTATTATAGAATAATTTAAATAATTTTCAGAGATGATTTTAGTGCTATGATTAATATCAGGATTAATTAAATAGTGAGCGAGTGTTGTATCAAAAATTTCTCCTTCTATGGAGATATTATATTTAGCCAGTGATTTTATATCATACTTTAAATTTTCACTAATTTTTTCAATGGAATTATTTTCATAAAATAATTTTATTTTTTGTACTATTTTTTTGTCAATTCGATTTAAACTTAAAATATCAAGGAAATATATTTTGTTATTGCTCCAGCAGAATGATATTCCAGATAAATTAGATTCTAAAGGATTTTTGTCATCTAATAATAGGCTATAAGCAACAGAGCTTTGTTTCATTAATTTATCTAGAAAAAGATTAGCGCTTACTTTTGAATCAATAATTTGAAAGATATGAGTAACTTGATCTTTTGAAACTCTTTTAGAGAGATTTTCATTTACATTTTTTTTCTCCTGATCAAAAAGAGAAAATTGACCATGACCAGCAGTAAATGATTTTTTTTCAACAATAATTTCTTTAACAGGATCTTTTACTTTTTCAATTTTATCATGAAATATTTTATTAAAGTTTTCAGCTAATCTTCTAAATTCTAATTCTGCAAATATTTCTAATAATTTTTCAGGATTATCCAGAGATAGTTTGAATTTATTGGCATCAAAATTGACAGGGACATCTGTTATAATTGTAGCAAGTTTTTTTGAAAGTAAGCCAGCCTCGCTGTTAGCCTCTACCTTTTCTCTTAATTTCCCTTTGATTTTATCTGTATTAGACAATAGATTTTCAATACTACCATATTCTTTAAGAAACTTTTTTGCTGTTTTGTCTCCAACCCCAGGAAGTCCAGGAATATTGTCTACAGAATCACCCTTCATTGCTAAGAAATCTATTACTTGAATAGGATCATTAATTTCAAATTTATTTTTAACTTCTTCTATCCCCCATGTTTCATAGCCTCCGCCAAATAAGGGTTTATACATAAATGTTTGGTCGTTAACTAATTGAGCAAAATCTTTATCAGGGGTTACCATAAAGGTTTCAAAATTTGCTTGTTTTGCTTGTTTTGCTAATGTTCCTATTATATCATCTGCTTCATATCCTTCCTTAACCATTATACAAATTCCTAGGGCATTTAGGATTTTCTCTATATATGGAACAGCAATTTTAATCCCTTCTGGAGTTTCATCTCTATTGGCCTTATATTCTGAAAATATTTTTATTCTGTCTTGACTGCCACCTTTATCAAAGCATACAGCAATATATTCAGGATTTTCCCTTTTAATTACATCAAATAAGGAATTTGTAAATCCTAAAATTGCGGATGTATCTAGCCCTTTTGAATTAATTCTAGGGTTTTTTATAAAGGCATAATAACCTCGAAAAATTAGAGCATATGCATCAATTAAAAAGACACGTTTTTTATTACTCATATTGGTTAGAAGTTAAGAAATTACATTAATTAAGTTATGTAAGAATCAGATTTAATATTAACATTATTATTTGATTGGCATACAGTCATGCTAAATCCTTTTTGTATTGAATAACAGCCCGTATTGCCTTGTTTATTTAATGCTATGTAGCCTACTTGAAAATTTTTGTAATCACCTTTAGTTACAATTCTACTTATTGCTACTTCACATGCTTTTTGTGGAGAATGTCCTTGACGCATTAGTTCTACAATTAAGAAACTTCCAACAGTTTTAACAACTTCTTCGCCTAGACCTGTTGCCACTGCACCCCCAATTTCATTATCTACATATAATCCAGATCCAATAATTGGAGAATCACCAACTCTTCCACTCATTTTATAGGCTAATCCACTTGTAGTACAACCTCCAGAAATATCTCCATTGTTATCAATTGCTAGCATTCCAATGGTGTCATGATTTTCGATATTTATAATAGGGTTATATTTTGATGTTTTTTTCCAATTTTCCCATGCTTTTTTAGAAGCTTTAGTAAGTAAGTTTTCTTTTTTAAAACCAATGGAATAAGCAAATTCTTCAGCCCCTATACCAGCTAGCATAACATGGGGAGTATCTTCCATAACTTTTCTTGCTAGAGATATTGCATGTTTTATGTTTTTAAGAAAAATAACTGAACCACAATCTCCTTTGCTATTCATAATGCATGCATCTAATGTTACATTGCCATCTCTGTCTGGCAATCCCCCCTTTCCAACTGACTGGCCATTTTCATTAGCCTCTTCTATCATACATCCTTGTTCAACAGCATCTATTGAGCTTTGATTATTTTGTATTATTTCCCATGCTTTTTTTGTCGCATTTTTTACATCCCAAGTTGCAATAACTAGAGGAGTAATATTATTATCTAAACTATTAGGTTTTTTGTAATTTTTTGAATGAACTCTATTTGCTATACCAAGTCCTATAGAAATCAAAGATGTTTTTTTTATAAACTTCCTTCTTTGCATTATAGAAGGTTTTGTTTTGCTAAAACTTTTTGAGTTATAAAGCTATAAATAAGCAAAAATGCAAAACATAGAACAGCTATCCAATAAGATTCTTGAATAGAAAATATATCTGCTATTTTACCTTGAACAGGAGGAATTATTGCACCCCCTAAAATCATCATAATTAAAAAAGACGATCCTTGTGATGTGTACTTCCCTATTCCATTAATGCTCAAAGAAAAAATACATGGCCACATTATTGAACAAAATAACCCGCCAGTTAAGAAAGCAAACAATGCAATTTTTCCTGAAGCTAATACTCCAATTAACATTGCCAAAACTCCAAGTAGACTAAATATCTTCATAGTTGTTATTGCATTGTCTTTTGCGAGAAAAAATCCAATTATTTGAATTATAATAATAAATGAGAATATTAAAATTTCATTAGATGTTATTGGATTCCCACTAATTTGATTAACCCCTATTATTACTCCGAAAGCTAAAAATGGAACAGTACACAATAATATTTTCTTCATTTTTTCAGAAGGATTAAAAACAGTTATAGAACCGCTCCATCTTCCTATCATTAGCCCTCCCCAATAAAGAGAAATATATTTTGCAATTTCTGAATCACTCATTACTTCAAGCCCTAAAGGATTTAAGTTATTTACAGTATCACTTACATTCTTTAGTAATTCTCCCAAATTACTTTGTATTGTAACCTCAACTCCAACGTAGGTGAAAATTGCAAGCATCCCAAGACCTAATTGAGGATATTGAAGAGCACCCCATCCAGCAGCATTGTTTTGTGCTTTTTTATATGCATAATATATTAATCCAAATACAGCAACTAGACTTATAATAGAAGCTAAAAGTCTGTAGTTTTCTAATTTTTCGCCCTCCATTGAATCATACCCATCCATGTAAGTATAAAAAATCCATCCAAAACAAAGAATCATAATTACAGTTAATAAAATCAGCAGGTTTTTAGCTTTCGTCGCAGGCTCAAAACTGTCTTCATTTTTAGCATCAGGTAAATTTTTGGATACATAGAAAAATATTGCTACAGCTATAAATAATGCAGCTACACCAAGATATAGTCCTTGGATAGTATTAAGCTGAATATCTCCAGTTTTAATCAATTCATTTAATTCATCGCCAGAAATTGGGGCAGAACCAAATATTATAAAAGCAATTAATAAAGGGCCTATTGTTGTCCCAAAGGAATTAACACCTCCGGCAAGATTTAATCTATTTGAACCAGTAGCTGGGTCCCCTAAAGAAACAGCAAATGGGTTAGCTGCAGTTTGTTGAAGAGAAAATCCAAGCCCAACAATAAACAGAACAATTAGCACATAATAAAAAACCTGTGTTTCACCAAATACTGCTCCATTTACAGAAGGGATCATTATCAATGCACCTATAGCTGAAATTATTAGCCCATAAATAATCCCTCTTTTATATCCCCAATTATTCAGAACATCTTTCCCAGATTGACTAGACCAAATAAATAAAATTAATGCACCTATGTAGTAGGCTCCGTAAAATGCAAAATCTACTAATTGTGATTGAAATTGATCTATACTAAAATAGGTTTTACAAAAAGGGATAAAGACACCATTTGATGCAGCTATAAATCCCCAAAAGAAGAAAACACTTACTAATGTATAAAGAGCTGAATTATTGTTTTGATTTTTCATAATAATGATCGATAATTTATAATAATATTAAAGAAGAATAATTACTCTAAAATAATAAAAACGATTGTGTTTTATTAATCTTTTAAATTTTTTTATTTGCAATAAATAATAGAATTAATTAACATATTGATTAACATAGTTTTAACATCAAATTTTACGAAAATGTTATATTTGTATTATCTATTTACATTAAAATTTAGCTAATGGCAAAATTTGGAGATTTAATTGACGTTGAAGTTCCCGTATTATTGGAATTTTTTACAGAATGGGACGAGGCCTCTAATACTATGCATCCTGTACTTAAAGATGTTGCAGCAGCTTTGGGAGATAAGGCTAAGGTTATTAAAATAGATGTAGAAAAAAACAATGAACTTGCAGATGCATTAAGAATAAAAGGAGTTCCAACTTTAATTATATACAAGAGCGGTGAAATGAAATGGAGACAAAATGGGGAAGAAGATGCTAATACATTAATTGGAAGACTTCAGGAATATGTATAGTTTATAAGAATAGATCTAGATAATCATTAAATTCTTTCATTTTGCTTTCTAAATACTCACCTTCTTCATAAGATATTAATACATCCACAAGAGATCTATACCTCTCAATATCTGTATATATTAATTCTGCATACTTATTCTTATTAGAATCTGAAATACTACTATAATATTCAAGATTCTCTTTATATTTTATAGCAATTTTTTCAAAAATCTCTCTGGCTTTATCCTTTTTATCTATTGTATAATATGAGTTAATAAAGGGAATTAAAAGAGTATAGAATCCAAAATCTTCAATAGGCATTTTTACCATTGCTAGATCTAGAATTTCTTTTGCTTTTTCATTTTCATTTTCAATGATTAATTGATCAACTAATCTAATCATATTCCCCCTGTAGGTTATACTATTCCTTCTTGATTCAGTATCATAATAGATCTCTTTTTCACCCCTTTTACCCCATTTCCATTTTTTTACCAGAGGATACATTGTGCTTGTATTTACTTGCCCCATTTCATAAGGTCTTTCAGGATCAACAGGTGTTTTAATAGGAGTTAATTTATAACAGACTCCTTCAACTTGCAGATAATCTTTCATCCATATATAGTCTTCATCTCCAAATGCTCCGCCAGTAAAATAAATTGGTCTTTTCCATTCATTGCTAGCAATTATATCAAGCATAAGAAGGCGATTTTTGTATAAGGCTTGACCTTTGATTTTTATAATTATTGAATCTACAATTTTATCAGCATCCTCTGGGCTAACTATATTATTTGATAGAGCGTTATTCTTATTTACTTTAATACTTATGTTTTCACTTGGCAAATAATTAGCATTAAGATCTTGGGATCTCAGCCCTCTTGTATCATATCCTTGCTGATCTAAAAGAGCTTTATATTTAAATCTTTTTTCATCTCTTGTAATAAAATCTAAGAAAATATTAAGGTCAAGTGTGTCATTCGTAATAGTTTCTTTTATTACATAATCACGAGTGCCATGCTTATATTTATCATGAGATAATGAGGATGGAATTGGATCACTTTCATATGCTTTTCTTTTCATTTGATCTATATACCAGTCAGTGCTGAGCAGACTTGTATTTACCACCCTAACATCAGTTCTAATTCCTTCTATTTCTTGTGCGTACCAAAGTGGAAAAGTATCATTATCTCCTATGGTAAATAGTATAGCATTTGGATCACAGGATTCTAGGTAATTTACGGCCATAGCATGGGCAGAATATCTGCCAGATCTATCATGATCATCCCAATTATTTGAAGCTAATATCCCAGGAACTAATAGTATACAAAGCACCCCAACAGGAATAGATAATAAGTTAAATTTGATTTTAGATTTTAAATATTCCCATATAGCATAGCCCCCAAACCCTATCCACATGGCAAAAACATAAAATGAACCAATCACAATATAATCCCTTTCTCTAGGCTCAAATATTCTAACATTAGTATATACTTGAATTCCTATTCCAGTGAATAAAAAGAATACTAACATTACCCAAAATAATTTTCTATTTCTATACCAAAGAAAAGTTAGCCCTATTATACCTAGAATTAGTGGCAGAAAATAATAAGTATTGCGCGCTTTATTATTTAACACATCACTTGGAAGATTTTCTTGACTAATTCCCAAATGCATTTCATCAATAAAATTAACTCCACTGATCCAGTTCCCATGCATATTAAATTTTCCTTGCAAGTCATCTTGTCTTCCAGTAAAATTCCACATAAAGTATCTCCAATACATATATCCAATTTGAAAATCAATTGAGTAATATATATTGCTTAGTACAGATGGTTTTTCAATATCTAAAAATTGTCCATACTGTTTTAGAAATTTGTGAAAGGTCTCATAGTCTATTTGGTCAGCTTGAATTTTTACTTTAAAATCATTAATAACTTCAGTAATAGAGCTTTCAGATATATATTTTGGTTTGACCTTAAAATTTAAAAAACCTGAATATTTCATATAATTTTCTGCATGCTCAGGGCTCCACATTCTTGGAAGAAATGAAGCATGTTTTGAATTAAAATTTTGAGCAGCATTTTTATAATCATTAACTATAATATACTTTCCGTTTTTTTCATCTTTTTCATATTTTGGCTTGTCATCAGTATAAGGGTTATTTTCATCAAGCCCAGAATATTGGTCAGTAAATAGTGGGCCATAAAATAAATAGGTCTTAGGATACTGTTCTAAGTTATAATAAGCAAGAAGTTCTCTTACAGTTGAAGGATTATTTTCATTGACAACAACTTTTGAATTTGCTCTTATAGGAAGCATTATCCAGGATGAAAATCCTAAGAAAATAAAAAGAATACATAATACTATAGTATTCCCAGTAATAAGGTTTCTTTTTGCTGTATATGAAATAGCAAAATAAAAAGCGCAGGCAATTAGAAGAAATGAAGCTATTGTCCCAGAATTAAATGGCAGCCCCATATCATTAACAAAGAATAATTCCATAAAACTAAAGAACTTAAGAGTTGGAGGAAGCATTAATTTAAATACCCCCATAAGAATTGCCACACCTATTATATTAGCAAATAGGAAATTTTTGATATTTATAGTTTCGTAATTTTTAAAGAAATAAATCAGTGTAATAGCAGGAATAGTTAACAGCCCCATCAAATGTATTCCAAATGACAGCCCAATCACAAAACATATTAAAATAAGCCATTTATCACCTCTAGCCTTGTCCATGTCTTTTTCCCATCTAAGGGCTAGGTAGAATAAAATAGCCATAATTAGGGTTCCCATTGCATAGACCTCTGCTTCAACGGCATTAAACCAAAAAGTATCAGTAAAAGTAAAAGCTAAACTTCCTGTTAACCCCCCTGAAAGAATGGCTATTGATTTATCTTTAGAATCATCTATTTTATTTGAAATTTTTGATAATAACATGGTAATAGACCAAAACATAAATGCTATGGTCAATGCACTTGCAAATCCGCTCATCAAATTTATTGTAAATCCTACTTGCTCATTACTTAATGCAAAAATTGAGAAAATAGCTCCTAGCATTTGAAAAAGAGGAGCTCCAGGAGGATGTCCAACTTGAAGCTTTGCTGATGTAGTGATATATTCCCCTGTATCCCAGAAACTAACAGTGGGCTCAGTAGTTAAATAGTATACTATGAATGCTGTTAAAAAACACAACCATCCTAGAATTAAGTTCCATTTTTTAAAATTATTTTCATTCATTTTAATATATTTTCATCCAAATTTATGAATAAATTCTTCTAATATTATTTAAAAAAATAACTTAATTCTTTAAATACTATTGTCCAAATAAAAGATTGTTATAAATTTGCTACCTCATTATTGGCCTATGGTGTAACTGGTAACACGTCTGGTTTTGGTCCAGAAGAGTCTAGGTTCGAGCCCTAGTAGGCCAACTAATATGATAGCAGCTATTAATTATATTTGATAGATTTCAAAATAATATTGTATATTTGCTGCCACTGATTAATGAAAAAATTGAGAGGGGACGAAAAGTCCCCTCTTTTTATAGAAAAATGTTAAGAAATATTATAGAAAAAGAATTAGAAAACTGTTTAAAAAATAGAGAAGATCTGTTTTTAATAGATATGGATATAGCTCTTGATAATTCTATCAAAATTATAATTGATGGAGATAATGGAGTAACAGTAGAAGACTGCATATATGTTAGTAGATCTATTGAACATAATATTGATAGGGATGAACATGATTTTTCTCTAGAAGTAACATCTTCTGGAGCTGTAACCCCTCTTTCTAGTATTAGGCAGTATATAAAAAATATTGGAAGAATATTAGTAGTTAAGACTAAAGACGATTTGAAATATGAAGCAAAACTAGTTAATGCTAATTCTAATCAGATTAGTTTATTTTGGAAACAAAGAGAAAAGAAACCAATTGGAAAAGGTAAAATAACAGTAGAAAAAAAGATAGACTTACTATATAAGGACATTGTTGAAGCAAAAGTGAAAATAAAACTTTAATTAAATAAATTATGGAGAATATAACATTGATAGAATCTTTTTCAGAATTTAAAGATGATAAATTAATTGACAGATCTACATTAATGGCAATTTTAGAAGATGTATTTAGATCTACTTTAAAAAGAAAATATGGAGATGATGATAATTTTGATATCATTATTAATCCTGACAAAGGTGATCTTGAAATTTGGAGAAATAGAATTGTTGTAGAAGATGATAAGCTAGAGGATGAAAATTGTGAAATATCATTGTCAGAAGCAAGAAAAATTGAACCAGATTTTGAAGTAGGAGAAGATGTTTCTGAGGAGGTTAAATTAGTTGATTTGGGAAGAAGATCAATTTTAGCATTAAGACAAAATCTGACAGCTAAAATTCATGAACATGACAACACTAATGTATATAAGAAATTCAAAGAATTAGAAGGGGAAATATATACGGCAGAAGTCCATCATATTAGGCATAAAGCCATTATACTATTGGACGATGATGGCAATGAAATAATTATGCCAAAGGATAAGCAAATCCCATCAGATTTTTTTAGAAAAGGGGATAATATTAGAGGTATTATTGAAAGCGTAGAGCTTATAGGGACTAAGCCTTCAATCATTTTGTCAAGAACTTCTCCAGTGTTTTTAGAAAAATTATTTGAACAGGAAATTCCAGAAATATTTGATGGATTAATATCAATAAAAAAAGTAGTAAGAATCCCTGGCGAAAAGGCTAAGGTAGCTGTAGACTCTTATGATGATAGAATTGATCCAGTTGGAGCCTGTGTTGGGATGAAGGGTTCAAGAATTCACGGTATAGTTAGAGAATTAGGTAACGAAAATATAGATGTTATAAATTACACAAATAATTTACAGTTGTTTATTTCAAGATCATTAAATCCAGCAAAGATTACTTCTATGAAAATAGATGAAGAAGCTAAAAGGGTTGAAGTCATGCTTAATCCAGAAGAAGTAAGTAAAGCAATTGGAAGAGGTGGTCATAATATTAGACTAGCTGGAAAAATCACTGGTTATGAAATAGATGTATTTAGAGACGGAGTTGAGGAAGATGTAGAATTAACTGAGTTTTCTGATGAGATTGAATCATGGGTTATTGAAGAATTAGCTAAGGCAGGATTGGATACTGCTAAAAGTGTTTTAGAACAAGATGCAGCAGATCTAGTTAAAAGAACAGACTTAGAGGAAGAAACAATCAATAATGTAATTAAAATTTTAAAAGAAGAATTTGAAAATTAATTAATAATTATAAATTATAGATAAAGGATATATGCCTGCAGTTAGATTAAATAAAGTACTTAGAGAATTAAATATTTCTATCGATCGTGCAATAGATTTTTTGGAATCAAAAGGTCATGAAATAGAGAAAAGACCCACTAGTAAAATTAGCGAAGAAGTCTATGATTTACTATGTGGTGAATTTCAATTGGATGCGGACAATAAGGTCGCTTCTAAAGAGGTTGCTGAAGCTCAAATTAAAGAAAAAGAGGAATTAAGAATAAAAAGAGAAACAGAGCTTGAAGAAATAAATAAAAAGAAAGAAGAAATAATTACGGCAGCATCTAAAGTCACTAAATTTAAGAAGCTAGGCAAGATTGATCTAGATCCAAAACCAAAAAAAGAAGAGACTAAAGTGGAAGATGATAAGGATGTCAAATTAAAAGATATTCCTAAGTCAAAAGAAGACAAAAAAGAAGAAAGTAAATCAGATTTAGATGAACATAAGGCAGATAATTATAAAAAATTATCTGGGCTAAAATCTACAGGTGAAACATTAGATTTATCTAAATTTAAAGAAACACCTTCTCCTGCTAAGAAATCTGATGAAGCTAAGCCAAAACCTAAGAAAAGGAGAAGAAGGATTATTCCAAAACCGTCAGCGGAAAATTTAAAGAAAAAAGGATTAAGGGGTAAAACTAAAGCTAAAAAGGCTGTTAAGGAAGAGCCAAATGAAGAGGAAGTGCAAAAACAAATTAAGGAGACATTAGAGAAACTTCAAGGAAAATCAGCAAAAGGTAAAGCAGCAAAATATAGAAGAGAAAAAAGAGATCAACATAAGCAAAAATCTGAAGATGAGCTTGCAGTTATTGAGAAGGAAAGCAAGGTGCTTAAAGTAACAGAGTTTGTTACTGCCAGTGAAATTGCTACTATGATGGATGTGCCATCAACTGAAATTATATCTGCATGTATGACGTTAGGGCTTATGGTAACCTTAAATCAAAGATTAGACGCAGAGACATTATCAATTGTAGCTGAAGAATTTGGGTATAAAGTAGAATTTGTTACTGCTGAAAAAGAGGAAGTTATTGAAGAAATTTTAGATGATCCTAAAGATCTAAAGTCTAGATCTCCAATCATTACTGTAATGGGGCATGTTGATCATGGTAAAACATCATTATTAGATTATATAAGAGAAGAGAATGTTATAGCCGGAGAGTCAGGCGGTATTACTCAGCATATTGGAGCATACAGTGTAGAGCTTAAGGATAGTCAAAAAATTACTTTTTTAGACACGCCTGGTCATGAAGCATTTACTGCCATGAGGGCTAGAGGTACTCAAGTAACAGATTTAGCTGTAATTGTTATTGCAGCAGATGATGATATAATGCCTCAAACTAAAGAGGCTATATCGCATGCTCAAGCTGCTGGGGTCCCTATAGTTTTTGCTATAAACAAAATTGATAAACCTGAAGCAAATCCTGATAAGATTAAAGAAGGGTTATCAAATATGAATCTATTAGTAGAAGATTGGGGAGGAAAAATTCAGTCTCATGATATTTCTGCTAAAACTGGAGATGGGGTTAATGAGCTGTTGGAAAAAGTTCTTCTTGAGGCAGAGCTTTTAGAGCTTAAAGCGAACCCTGAGAGAAATGCTTCAGGAACAGTAGTTGAAGCATTTTTAGATAAAGGTAGAGGTTATGTTTCTACAATATTAGTTCAAACAGGGACATTGAAAATTGGAGATTTTGTATTAGCTGGAAAAAATACAGGTAAAGTGAAAGCTATGTATGATGAGAGGGGCAATGATCTTAAAGTTGCTGGCCCATCAACTCCTGTTTCAATTCTTGGGCTAGATGGTGCTGCACAAGCAGGTGATAGCTTTTCAGTATATAATGATGAAAGAGAAGCAAAACAAATTGCTACTAAAAGGAATCAGCTACAAAGAGAACAGACTGTCAGAACACAGAAACATATTACACTAGATGAAATTGGAAGAAGAATTGCTTTAGGAGATTTTAAAGAATTAAATATAATTCTTAAAGGAGATGTTGATGGGTCTGTTGAAGCTTTAACTGATTCTTTTCAAAAATTGTCTACCGAGGAAATACAAGTTAACATCCTTCATAAAGGAGTTGGAGCAATTACTGAAAGCGATGTGCTACTTGCATCAGCATCAGACGCATTAGTAATAGGATTCAATGTTAGACCTATGGGTAATGCTAGACAGGTGGCGGATAAAGAAGCAATTGATATAAGAACTTATTCGATTATATATGATGCAATTAATGAATTAAAGGATGCTATGGAAGGAATGCTTTCCCCAGACATTAAGGAAGAAATTACGGGTCTTTGTGAAGTTCGCGAAACTTTTAAAGTATCTAAGTTAGGAACTATTGCAGGATGTATGGTTATAAAAGGGTCAATTCTGAGAAACTCAGATGTGAGAATTATTAGAGAAGGAGTAGTCATATTTTCAGGATCTTTAGCATCTCTAAAACGATTTAAAGATGATGTAAAGGAGGTTAATAAAGGTTATGATTGTGGATTACAGGTAAACGATTTTAAGGATATAAGAGTGGGTGATGAAATAGAAGGGTTTATTAATGTAGAAGTTAAAAAGAAACTTTAATTTTCTTCAATTTCTTCCTCAATTATTTCTTTAATTTTTTGCCTGAAAATAAATGCATCTGAATAATATTTTTTGATTTTTAGTAATTTTCTATCGGCCTCCAATTGATTTATATAATTGCCAACCCATATTTTGTAATTGGGAGTTTCATAAACTATATCAATAATTGAGTCAAGTTTTCTTTTTTCAAACTTTTCTTTAATCTCTTTAGCTTCATCGCGATTCCCATTATAAATTTGTATTCTAAGCATTGAAGAATTTTTATTTAACTCTTTTTTAATTTCTATAATCCTTTCAATTTCAATGCTTTGCATTATTGTTGTTTCTCCTTTTTGAGAGTACAGCGGGTTTTGACTGAAGAATATAAATATTAAACTAAATAAAACTTGAATTAACTTTTTCATTTCATGTTTTGATAATTAACAAATTTAATGGATTATAATTTATTCTATTACTTTTTTATTTAGAATGATTATAAATTGCTATTTTGTAGAAATAATCAATCTTTTATGTTTAAAATAACCATTTTTGGTATTACTTTTGTGCTTTGTTTTTTCTAACGAATTTTGGAATGGATATAAGATATAAAAGACAATATTTAAGATCTTATAATTTTAGAAATATTTTTCATTTTTCTAAATGTTTTTTTATCAATTTATTTTTCTCCTTTTTTTTTATTTTTCCATACGCTAATTTATTTGCTCAGGATGTTGATATAGCCGTAGGGAAAACTTTGTTTAATGCTAATTGTGCAGCTTGTCATAAGCTAGATAAAAAGATGACAGGCCCAGCACTTCGTCATGTTGAGAATAGACTATTAAATGACGAAGGACTTGATAAACAATGGCTTTATGCTTGGATTAGAAATAGTGCATCAGTTATAAAATCAGGAGATACATACGCCAATAAAATTTATGAGGAGTATAATCGTGCTGCTATGACAGCCTACCCTCAATTATCAGATACAGATATTGAGAATATTTTAGCTTACACTAATCAAGAAAAAATAGTTCCAGTTGCTGCAACGACTGTAGCTTCAACTGGCGCCCCATCTAATGATTTAGGATTATCTAATGAGATTATTTTAGGCGTTTTTACTTTTCTATTCTTTTTACTTGCCATTGGGCTTTTCTTAGTTAGTAATGCGCTTAGGAATTTTGCTATTTTAAATGATGTAAAATTAATTGAAGAAGAAAAATCAAAACCTATATGGAAGGCGTTTATTGATAATCAATTTTTAATGTTGTGTTCAGCAATTTTGTTTTTACTTGTTAGTGCATATGGTTTTTATGGATGGACAATGCAGCTAGGGACTAATCAAGGCTATATGCCGGTACAGCCAATTCATTATTCTCATAAAATACATGCCGGAGATAATCAAATTGATTGTAATTATTGCCATTCATCTGCAAGAGTTAGTAAACATTCAGGGATCCCTTCCCTAAATGTTTGTATGAATTGCCATAAGACTATATACGAATATACTGGAGAAACAACAGAAGAATATTCAAAAGCATTTTATGATGCAGAAATACAAAAGCTATATAAGGCAGTTGGTTGGGATGATGAAGCACAAGAATATACTGGAGTAACATACCCTGTGAAATGGGTAAGGATTCATAACCTTCCGGATTTCGCATATTTTAATCATTCACAACATGTTTCAGTTGCGGGAATTGAATGCCAGACATGTCATGGGCCTGTTGAAGAAATGGAAATTTTATACCAGCATTCTCCCTTAACAATGGGATGGTGTATAAACTGCCATAGAGAAACAAATGTGAAAGTAAAAGACAATGAATATTATGCTAAAATTCATGAAGAATTATCAAAAAAATATGGAGTAGAACAATTAACTGTAGCCCAAATGGGAGGACTAGAATGCGGAAAATGTCATTATTAATTTGTAGATTTTAATATGTCTAATAAAAAGAAATACTGGAAAAATTTATCAGACCTAAGTTCTGAAAATGACCTTGATTCGAATGGAATTCAACATAGAGAATTTGTTGATAAAATTCCTGTTGATGAATTTCTGGGCGACAAGGAAAATTTATCTAATAGTTCAACTTCTAGACGAGATTTCTTAAAATATTTAGGATTTAGTACAGCTGCTGCTACACTTGCTGCTTGTGAAGGGCCTGTTGTTCAATCGATACCTTATGTTGTTCAGCCTAATGAAATTGTGCCAGGATTGGCAAATTTTTATGCAACAACTATATCAAATGGCTATGATTTTGCAAACATATTGGTTAAGAATAGAGAAGGAAGACCAATAAAAATTGAAGGAAATACAATAGCTCCTTCTTCTTCTGCAAATGCAAGAGTTCATGCTTCAATATTAGATTTATATGACAGCGGAAGATTAGCACAGCCTATTAAAAATGGCCTGCCTATTTCTTGGGTTGAATTTGATTTTGATACTAAACGAAAATTAAAAGAGATTAGTAATTCATCAAAGTCAATTGTGCTATTAACACAGACATTTGCAAGCCCTTCTACAAATAAATTAATTGATGATTTTAAAAATAAATATGCTAATGTAGATCATATCATATATGACAGCATTTCTGAGTCAGCAGCTTTAGATGCATTTGAAAACAGATATGGCCAAAGAGGGTTAGCAAACTATGATTTTTCAAGCGCAGATTTAATAGTATCAATTGGAGCTGATTTTATTGGGGATTGGCAAGGTGGAGGATTTGAAGATGGTTATACAAAAAATAGAATTCCCAAGAAAGGAAAAATGTCAAGACATATTCAATTTGAATCAAACATGACATTAAGTGGAGCAAATGCAGATAGTAGAATTCCTGTTAAAATTTCTGAACAAAAGCTGATCCTTCTAGCAATATATTCTAAATTATTTTCAACAAATAATGAAATTAACTTATCAGAAAATTTAAAACACAAAGTAGATTCTACTATTAAAGAAATTCTTAATAGCAAGAAAAATGCTGTAATAGTTTCAGGTATTAATGATGTTAATTATCAAGAATTAGTTCTTCAAATAAATGAGAAAATAAAAAGTAATGCGTTTAAGCCAAATCAGATAATTAAGACGCGTTTAGGGAATGATGCTAAAGTCAGCAATTTACTTGACCAAATGCAAACAGGTAAAATAGGCGCACTAATTATGGCTGGTGTAAACCCAGTGTATTCTATGCCTAATTCTAATGAATTCATTAAGGCTCTAGATAAGGTAGACCTTTCGATTTCATTTACAATGAAGAACGATGAAACGGCAGCCCATGTTCAGTATGCTGCTGCAACTTCACATTATTTAGAATCATGGGGCGATGCTGAAATTAGACATGGAGAATTATCATTAATTCAGCCGGTAATCAATAAATTATTTGATACTAGGCAATTTCAGGATCAACTGTTAGTATGGTCAAATAATAATAATTCGTATTACCAGTATGTTAAGGATAATTGGAAGAAAAATATTTTAGAAAATGGTTATTGGGACAAGGCGCTTCATGATGGAGTATATTCTAAAAACAATAATTCTATTTCAAAAAATAAATTTTTAAGATCTGCACCATATAAAACATTTTATACAGACCTTAATGATCTAATTAACAAAGTGTCATCATCTAAAAACAACTTATATGAATTAACACTATATCCTAAGATTGGAATGGGAGATGGTCAGCAGGCTAATAATCCATGGTTACAAGAATTTCCAGATCCTCTAACAAGAACAACATGGGACAATTATTTGACAATTTCAGAATTTGATGCAAAAGAACTTGATCTATATTTAGAGCCTAGCACTTTCTTTTCAGAGTCTAGTCATGATGCAGATGGAGGTTTAAATGGTAAATATGCAATTATAAAATTGAATGGTAAATCAATTAAAGTTCCTGTAATAATTCAGCCTGGTCAGGCTAGAGGCACAGTAGGGTTGTCATTTGGTTATGGAAGGTCTAAGGGGGTTAAAGATGAAATGAAAACTGGAGTTAATGGGTATCAATTATATGAAAATTTTAAAACAGATCAGCTAGTGTCAATTAAAGTTACGGATGGGAAACATGAATTTGCCTGTATCCAACTACATAATACGCTAATGGGCAGAGGCGAGATACTTAAGGAAACTAGCTTAGAGATATTTAACACTAAAGATCCAAAATATTGGAATGCTGAACCAGTTGTTTCTTTAAATCATATCGAAACCCCTGTTTCTTCTCCTAAGGTTGATTTGTGGGATGAGTTTGATAGGTCTATTGGTCATCATTTTAATTTATCAATTGATCTTAATGCGTGTACTGGATGTGGAGCATGTGTAATTGCATGTAATGCAGAAAATAATGTGCCAGTTGTAGGAAAAAGAGAAATTAGAAGAAGTAGAGACATGCATTGGTTAAGAATAGATAGGTACTATTCTTCAGAGGAAACTTTTAATCAGGATGATAAAAAGAAAGATGACATTAGTGGTTTAGGAAGTTCATTAACTTCATTTGGAGAACTTGAAAGCCCATCTGAAAATCCTCAAGTAGCATTTCAGCCAATTATGTGTCAACATTGTAATCACGCACCTTGTGAAACTGTATGTCCGGTCGCAGCAACTAGTCATGGAAGGCAAGGGCAGAATCATATGGCATATAACAGGTGTGTAGGAACAAGATATTGTGCTAATAACTGTCCTTATAAGGTTAGAAGATTTAATTGGTTTTTATACAACAACAATGATGAATTTGACTATCATATGAATGATGATCTTGGACGTATGGTTTTAAACCCAGATGTTACAGTAAGGTCGAGAGGTGTGATGGAAAAATGCTCATTCTGTATTCAAAATACACAAGCAGTGATATTAAAAGCAAAACTAGAAAGCAGACCAGTAGCTGAAGGTGAATTTAACGATACTTGTGCTTGTGCGTCAGCTTGTTCTACTGGGGCAATGAGGTTTGGAGATATAAATGAAAAGGAAAGTGAAATACATAAATTAAAACATGATAAAAGGGCCTATCATTTGTTGGATGCTGTTGGAACTAAGCCAAATGTAGTTTATCAAGTTAAAGTAAGAAACGAAAAAAAAGTATAATTAATAATAAGGAAAAGTATGGGGTCTCATTATGAAGCACCAATTAGAAAACCATTAATTGCAGGAGAAAAATCTTATCATGATGTCTCTGTTGATATAGCTAGGCCTGTTGAAACTAGAGCAAATAGACAATGGTGGATTGTTTTTTCTATAGCGTTAGCAATGTTTCTTTGGGGAGTAGGATGCATCATATATACAATATCTACTGGAATTGGAGTTTGGGGATTAAATAAGACTGTTGGATGGGCTTGGGATATTACAAATTTTGTGTGGTGGGTAGGAATTGGACATGCTGGAACTTTGATATCAGCTGTACTGCTTTTATTTCGTCAAAAATGGAGAATGGCTATTAATAGATCAGCTGAAGCAATGACAATTTTTTCTGTTATACAAGCAGGATTGTTCCCTATTATTCATATGGGAAGACCGTGGCTTGGTTATTGGATGGTTCCTATTCCTAATGCTTTTGGATCACTTTGGGTAAACTTTAATTCACCTCTTTTATGGGATGTATTTGCAATTTCAACCTATTTGTCTGTATCTCTCGTATTTTGGTGGACAGGCTTGTTACCTGATTTTGCAATGATTAGAGATAGAGCAATTAAACCTTTTCAAAAAAGAATTTATAGTATACTTAGTTTTGGATGGACAGGCAGAGCAAAAGATTGGCAAAGATTTGAGGAAGTATCATTAGTATTAGCTGGTTTAGCAACTCCGTTAGTATTATCTGTTCATACAATTGTATCTTTTGATTTTGCCACTTCAGTAATTCCAGGATGGCATACTACAATATTTCCCCCTTATTTCGTTGCAGGAGCAATTTTTTCTGGTTTTGCTATGGTTCAGACACTACTTATCATTATGAGAAAAGTCTGTAATTTAGAAGACTATATTACACTTCAGCATATTGAATTAATGAATATTGTTATAATGATTACAGGCTCAATAGTTGGAGTTGCATATATTACAGAGCTTTTTATAGCATGGTATTCTGGTGTTGAATATGAGCAATATGCTTTCTTAAATAGAGCTACAGGACCATATGCTTGGGCATACTGGTCAATGATGACCTGTAATGTTTTTTCTCCACAATTTATGTGGTTTAAAAAATTAAGAACAAGTATAATGTTTTCATTCTTTATTTCAATTGTAGTAAATATTGGAATGTGGTTTGAAAGATTTGTTATCATTGTTACATCTCTTCACAGAGATTATTTACCATCATCTTGGACAATGTTCTCCCCAACATTTATTGATATAAGTATTTTTATGGGAACCATAGGATTTTTCTTTGTATTATTTTTATTATATGCAAGAACATTCCCTGTAATAGCTCAAGCTGAAGTAAAATCAATATTAAAAAGTTCTGGAGAAAAATATAAAAGAATAAGAGAATCTGGGGAATCATTGAGTGGAACAGGAGCTGATAAAAGAACTTCAGCTATAACAATTAAAGAGATAAAAAAATAAAATGAGTGCTTCAAAAATAGTTCGTGCTTTTTATAATGATGATGATGTTTTATTATCTGCTGTTAAGACTATTCGTGATAATAATTATCACATTGAAGAAGTCTACACGCCTTTTCCTGTTCATGGATTAGACAAGGCGTTAGGTTTGGAGCCAACTAGAATAGCTATTGCATCATTTTTATATGGATGCCTTGGTATTACAGTTGCTGTATTAATGATGAATTATATAATGATAGTGGATTGGCCTCAAAACATTGGCGGTAAACCTAGCTTTAGCTATATTGAAAACATGCCAGCATTTGTTCCGATCATGTTTGAGTTGACGGTATTTTTTGCTGCTCATTTAATGGTTATAACATTTTATCTTAGAAGTAGAATGTGGCCATTTAAAACAGCAGAAAACCCTGATCCTAGAACTACAGATGACCACTTTTTAGTTGAAATAACTGTAGATGATGTTACAGGAAAATTAAAGAAAATATTAAAAGATTCAGGAGCTGTTGAAATTAATATTGTTGATTCAAAAGCACATTAAATTTATATGAGAATAGGATATAAAATATTAATAATTACTATAACATTAACTCTTGTGTCATGTAAGAATAATGAGTCTCCAAATTATGAATTTATGCCAAACATGTATGAGTCTATTGGATATGAAACTTATGCAGAGAATGCCCTATTTGAAAATAACCAGTCAGCATTAAATCCTGTTGAAGGAACTATTCCTAGAGGTTATTCCCTTTATCAATATGAAGATTCAAATTCTGGATATGACTTAGCAAAAATGAATTTAACAAATCCACTAGAGAGTAATGAAGTTAATATGGCAAAGGCAAAGGAATTATACGATATTTATTGCGGTGTTTGTCATGGAAATAAGGGAGATGGGCAAGGTATTTTAATGAAAAGAGAAAAAATATTAGGTATCCCAAGCTATTTAGATGAAGGTAGAGATATTACTGAAGGGAGCGTATATCATGTAATATATTATGGAAGGAATACTATGGGCTCATATGCAACTCAATTAAATGAAAAAGAAAGATGGCTTGTAACATCGTATGTGATGAAATTAAAATCAGATTTAAAAAAATAGTATGTATAAAATTTCAAATGGTATTAAGATTTTTTCACTAGCACTAATTTTATTAGGAAGTATAGGCTGGACATATAGCTATATGGAATCTCATAAAACTCTTGACCAAGTGAAAGAAATATTAGCGCATGAATCTTCTCATGGTTCATCTCATGGCGATGAAACAGCTCATATCGAAAAAACTAATGAAGAGCATCACAATGAGGCCCATGAATCTTCCCATGATAACGAGCATGCAGAACATGTTATGCATCAAATTCATAATCGACCATATGCGGCTTTATATGTAGCAGCTTTTTTCTTTATGATGATATCATTAGGAGTATTAGCATTTTATGCAATTCAATATGCATCACAGGCAGGATGGTCACCAGTATTATTTAGAGTAATGCAGGCTATAACTTATTATTTATTACCTGGAGCTCTAATTGTACTTGCAATAGCATTTTTTGCTGACAAGCATATTTTTATATGGATGGATCCTGATGTTGTAGCCCATGATAAAATAATACAAGCAAAATCGGGATGGTTAAATAAATCGGCATTCTTAATAAGGGGATTAATATTTATAGGTGGCTGGAGTCTTTATAGATATTTTAGCAGAAAATTTTCTATTGCCCAAGACCTTGCAAAGGATAATAAGAATTTTAAAAGAAATTTTCAGATCTCTGCAGGTTTCCTAGTGTTTTATATATACACAGAATCAATTATGTCATGGGATTGGGTCATGAGCGTAGATCCACATTGGTTTAGTACATTGTTTGGATGGTATCTATTTGCAAGTATGGTAGTAAGTGGAGTTACTACCATAGCATTAATAACAATATATTTACAATCTCAAGGCTATATGAAATTTGTTAATGACAGCCATCTTCATGATTTAGCAAAATACATGTTTGGTTTTAGTGTGTTTTGGGCATATTTATGGTTTTCTCAATTTATGCTAATATGGTATGCGAATATTCCTGAAGAGGTAACGTATTTTATTACAAGAATTGAAGATTATACTATCCCATTTTTTACTATGTTTGCACTGAATTTTATTTTCCCATTCTTATTGTTAATGAATAGCGATTATAAAAGGGTCCCTTGGTTTATAGTAATGGCTGGTAGCATAATACTTATAGGCCATTATATGGATGTATATATGATGATTATGCCTGCAACAGTTATTGATAGATATGGGTTTGGGTTGGCTGAAATAAGTGCATTATCATTTTTTGCAGGACTGTTTTTAATATTAGTTTTTTACTCTCTTTCTAAGGCACCTCTTTTAGCAAAAGGCAATCCTTATATAAAGGAGAGCGAACATTTTCATTATTAAAATTATATTATAGAAATGATTACATTATTTATAACATTAACATTAGTTTTTATTTCAATTGCAATTTGGCAAATGATCAAAATCTTTGATTTGACTCGAGCTTTGAAAGGAGAAAAAATTGATGATTCTCAAATTGCCAATGATAAGGATAATAGAATTAATGCTAGATTAATGTTAGGCTTTTTAGCTTTTATCTATGTTATTACAATAATATGTGTAGTTAAATATGGTCATTTCCCTCTGATTACAGATGCTGCTTCAGATCATGGAATAAAAAATGATACCTTAATGATATGGACATTAGCACTAATTTTCTTTGTTCAAACAATTACTCAATTTTTGCTATACTATTTTGCATATAAATATAAAGGACAGACTGGAAATAAGGCATTATTTTACACCGATAATCACAAGCTTGAAATTATTTGGACAATCATCCCGGCAATAGTTCTTACAGGATTTATTACTTATGGTCTTTTAACTTGGGCTGATGTAATGAATATATCCGAAGATGATGACCCTATGGTAGTTGAATTATATGCTCAGCAATTTAATTGGAAAGCTAGATATGCTGGAGAGGATAATTCTTTAGGAAAATCAAATGTTAGATTAATTGATATAGATCGAGCAAATATTCTAGGAATTGACGAGTCAGACCCTAACGCTAGTGATGATATTATAGTAACTGAATTACACTTGCCAGTGAATAAACCAGTACTTTTTAAAATGAGATCACAAGATGTACTTCATTCTGCATATATGCCACATTTTAGAGCACAGATGAATTGTGTCCCTGGAATGATAACACAATTTCTTTTTACTCCTAATATGACTACTGAGGAAATGAGAAATACTCCAAAAATGATTGATAAAGTACTTACAATCAATGAGATTAGAGATGAGAAAAGTAAAGAGTTAATTAAAAAGGGAGAAGAACCTCTAGATCCATATGATTTTGATTATTTATTATTGTGTAATAAAATTTGTGGTAAATCTCATTATAACATGCAGATGAAAATTATCGTTGAATCTCAAGAGGATTTTGATACTTGGATTAGTAAACAAACCGTATTTAAGAACTCGTTAATTGCTCAAAATTAAAACATAAAACATGTCAGAATATATAGTATTTGATAAAGATCATCACGAACATCATCATAAAGAAACCTTTATTACAAAGTATATTTTTAGTCAGGATCATAAGATGATTGCTAAACAATATCTTTTCACTGGAGTGATATTTATGGGCATAATAGGGATTTTAATGTCCTCACTAATGAGAATGCAAATTGCATGGCCAGAAGAACCTAATATTATCTTTGAGTTTCTTCTAGGAAAATGGGCTCCAGATGGAGTAATGGATGCAGATATATATTTAGCACTAGTTACTATGCATGGAACCATTATGGTATTCTTTGTATTAACTGCAGGGCTAAGCGGAACGTTTAGTAATCTTCTTATTCCTCTTCAATTAGGAGCAAGAGACATGGCTACAGGATTTTTAAATATGGTTGCTTATTGGTTATTTTTTGTTTCTACTGTTTTGATGGTGGCATCAATTTTTGTTGAAGCTGGGCCAGCAGCTGCAGGTTGGACAATTTATCCACCCCTTAGTGCCTTAGAACTCGCACAGCCTGGATCTGGATTGGGCATGACTTTGTGGCTAGTATCAATGGCTGTTTTTATTGCCTCATCTCTTATAGGGTCACTTAATTATATAGTCACAGTTATTAATTTAAGGACTAAAGGAATGTCTTTAACTAGAATGCCATTAACAATATGGGCATTCTTTGTTACAGCAATCATCGGTGTTATTTCTTTCCCAGTTTTATTGTCAGCAGCTTTATTACTTATTATGGACAGAAGTTTCGGAACTTCATTCTTTCTTTCAGACATATTTATTCAAGGAGAAGTATTACATTATCAGGGGGGTTCTCCAATTTTGTTTGAACATTTATTTTGGTTTCTTGGTCACCCCGAAGTATATATCGTTTTATTACCAGCCCTAGGAATTGCTTCTGAAGTTATTGCAACACATTCAAGAAAGCCAATATTTGGGTATAAAGCTATGGTAATGTCAATACTTGCAATTGCCTTTTTATCAACTATTGTATGGGGGCATCATATGTTTATTACTGGGATGAACCCATTTTTAGGGTCAGTTTTTACTTTTACAACATTATTAATTGCAATTCCATCTGCTGTTAAAGCTTTTAATTATATCACAACTCTATGGAAGGCAAATATTCAATTTAATCCACCAATGTTATTTGCAATAGCCTTTGTCTCAACTTTTATAACTGGTGGTTTAACGGGATTAATTCTTGGGGATAGTGCATTAGATATTAATGTTCATGACACATACTTTGTAGTAGCTCACTTCCATTTGGTAATGGGAATTTCTGCACTTTATGGAATGCTTGCAGGAATTTATCATTGGTTTCCGATGATGTTTGGAAAAATGATGAATAAAAATCTAGGTTATATCCATTTTTGGGTGACTGCAATTTCTGCCTATGGAGTCTTTTTCCCAATGCATTTTATCGGTATGGCTGGT